>Ga0155640_1192_pt4 | contig 11585 bp, 12 predicted proteins | sample RifCSPhighO2_12_FD_107297 | JGI IMG/M metagenome (GOLD analysis project Ga0155640, IMG submission 107297) | Gammaproteobacteria bacterium RIFCSPHIGHO2_12_FULL_45_9 | reverse complement strand
GCGACGGGCATCCGCTATGACCGGCTTTTCTTCAACCAGCGTGTTCCATTCCCCACACGCATGACACTGTCCCTGCCATTTTGGATAAGCTGCACCACAACCCTGACACGCAAATACCGTTTTAACCGCCATAGCATTCCTTTCCCTCTATACTCCTTCAAACTGATTCTCGCGCAGCATATACTGCCAATTCTTTTGCAAAATAAGTAATAATGATGTCGGCGCCTGCCCGCTTTAACGCAATCATACTTTCCCACATCACTTTATCATGGTCCAACCAACCCGCATCCGCCGCTGCTTTAATCATGGCAAACTCACCACTGACTTGGTAAGCCACTAAAGGCAATTCCGGAAACCGTTGTTTCACACGGGTAATCACATCTAAATAATACTGCGCGGGTTTTACCATCAGTAAATCAGCCCCTTCCTCTACATCTAATTGGGCTTCACGTAAACCTTCCGCACTATTACGGGGATCCATTTGATAGGTACGACGATCACCAAACTGTGGCGCCCCTTCTGCCGCCTCACGAAAAGGCCCATATAACGCAGAAGCATATTTAACTGCATAACTCAAAATAGGAATATGCGAAAAACCGGCCTGATCCAAACCCTCACGTAAGGCACGTACCATGCCATCCATCATCCCACTGGGCGCAATGATGTCTGCACCCGCCTTGGCATGACACACCGCCTGGGTCACTAAATTCAGCAAAGTGGCATCATTATCTACCTCATGATCTGATAAAACACCGCAATGCCCATGATCTGTGTATTCACAAAAACACACATCGGTAATCACCAATAAGTCAGGATATAACGATTTAATTAAACGAACCGCCTGCGGAATAATGCCTTGATCACTCAAAGCATCTCTACCAACCGCATCCTTGATTTCTGGAATCCCAAATAATAAAACTGCCGGCAATTTCAACGCGGCAATCCGTGCTAATTCTTCAGGTAGGGTATCTAAACTCCACTGACAATGCCCGGGCATCGATTGAATCGGTGTCCGTAATCCCTGACCTGCCTTGATAAACAACGGTAATACCAAATCATCTCGTGTGACTGCTGTTTCTGCCACCATGTTACGTAAGGCAACCCCGCGACGTAAACGCCGCGGACGCTTTAATAAGGGTGGCATCAAGCCGTCACCCCACGGCGACTCTCCCGTAAGTGCGCACAATAGGGGCACGCGTCCGTATGTACCGCTCCGTTCACACGCGCTGCTAAGCACGCTTCGGTCTGCGTTTCTGTTTGCGTCGTGTCAATCGTTAAGCGATGATCAAACACAAAACATTCTCCGTTATAATAAGCCCCATCGGTTTCCGTAAAATAATTTAGAATACCACCCGACAATTGATATACTTCCGTGAATCCTGCATGCAACATATACGCAGCTGCTTTTTCACAGCGAATACCCCCTGTGCAAAAAGTCACAATCGGTTTCTGCTTGGCCGATTCAGGTAATTGTTTTAAAGCCTCTGGGAACTCTGTAAATTTTTCAATATGAAGCGAAATGGCATCCTGAAACGTACCTAGCGCCACCTCATAGTCATTACGTGTATCCAAGACAATCATTTCCTTGCCTTCTTCATACCACCGTTTCAATTCTGCAGGCAATACATGCGGCGCTGTACCCCGTTCAGGCTGAATAAAATCTACATTCATCCGAATCAACTCACGCCGAATTTTAACACGCATATGACGAAACGGCGCTGTTTCCGATTGACTTTCTTTATAGAACAATCCACCAAACGGCGTTTCATCTGCTAAAAAAGCTTGATAAGCCTGAATGGCAGAAGACTCGCCAGCAACATATAAATTAATACCTTCCTCTGCTAATAAAATCGTTCCCTTCAAGGCTAATGTCACAGCACGCGCTTGCAAATCTGCTTTCAAACGCGCCAAGTCCTCACGCGGCACCGTCTGAAACCGATAAGCTGAAACATTCACAATCATCATTCTTCACCCTGAGTACGTGGCCGTGCACGCCGCACCACCAACATCCGCCCCGCCATCTCTTGCCCATCTGCCGATAACGCATTGTCTAAAGCCTGCACAGTCTGAAAAGTCACAAATGCATACCCTTTTGACCGTTTTGTCCGCATATCTCGAATGACACGAGCGGAGGTCACAACACCATATTGCGCAAAAAACTTTTCTAACTCCGCCTCACGCACACGATAAGACAAGTTTCCAACATAAATCTGATCAGATGGCCTCCGATCCCCCCCTATAACCGCAGCACTTCCCCGCCGCTTCCACATTAACCATACCAACACCACAACAACAACAATACCTACGATAATCCAAACATTCACTCTTAAACCCTTACTCTCTAAATAATAAATAATCAAAAATCCAGCTAGTATAACACGCCCTACAAGCCCCGCAAGGGGGGTGACTTTACACATTATCCTCTGAAAATACAATGGGTTGCGATAATATAGCCTCTGTTTCCGCCATCACCCGCACTTTTTCTTGATGAACCCATTGCACGATCGCATGCACATGTAACAATTCCACCCACACAGATAAGAGAACGCCCATCCACAATAACAAGACCCAAATCATCACCATCCCACGTACGCTACTACGATTTCTTCTGAATAGCCACATACAAAGCACCTGGTACAAAAAACCAACCATGGGTTGCATAATGCCGCCCACCAAATTCATACTGCTGTTGTCCATACCTCACGGTTGCCAAATGCGATACCAACAACCATTCCAACCACACACTCCCCACATGCACCCCTGCACGCAGAGGGACCCTATTCGCGTAGTGGTGAATCGCCTTCTCTACACCCACCACAATACCGTAACGTACTTGTAAGTTCAGCACATCTTCTACCCATTCTTCCGCGCGCTCTCCCACCACCTGCCGATACAAACTCAATATAGGCTCTCCCTGAAAGACACGATGTGTACGGCCAATAAAATATAATGTTTCCACCCATCTTCCATCGCGACAACCCTGCACACTGAAAAGATTGGTTCCCGACACCGCATTATGCGCCAAACCCACTGCACGCGCTTCTGTCACACTGTAACTGCGAACCACTTCTGTCTGCACAACATCTGCTATTTTACCTGACAAACACCGCATATCCCCCGTAGTCAGGAGCGCATCACGCAATACATGGGTCACTGTTCCTTGCCGTTGTAATAAATCCGCATAAGCGGCCACCGTATGGCACGCTTGTTGCAAAGACGGCACAATCCGCCAAATACCCATCAGAATCACAGTCGTTAAACACAGCGCTACTAACACTTCGAATAATATCCAACCGAACACACGTTGTGGCATCAGCTACTCCTGTGTCATACGTGATACAAAATGAAAGATTTGAACCTGTGTGCGCTCCTGCCACACAATATCAACTGTACACACAGCTTCTGAGGTACATGAACCCGATACAGTACCGGATGGCAACAAACGTGCCACTTCCTGCGCCGCCATCTGCACTTCTAGCAACCGTCTAGGCGCCATCTGGTTAACACGAAAACGTTCCAATACCGACTGCGCTGAGAATAATGCCGTCATTTCATAAAAGCCATGCAAGACAGCAGCCCGACTCTGCAGCACAAGGAACCACATTGGCAAAAACAATAAAATACATAAAGTACCAGCCAATAGCACTTCAAATAAGATAAAACCTTTAGCAGAAAAATAACGGGCTCGAACAAGATAGGAAAATCGTTTTCCAGAGGGAAAACGATTCATTATCGAGAGACACCTCGTTTACTGATTTCAAAAGCACGTATCACTAACCCCACCTCCGGTGTCGTTTTCTCTAAATCACGCAACAATACCAACAATTCCTCTAGGGAACGACTACGTTCTGTCACTAATTGATGTACACGCCGTAAGATACGTACTGTTTCCAATGAAAAACCATGTCGTTTTAGTCCAACCACGTTCACTGCAACTGGCTCACCCGGAGTCCCGGTCACTAACATATACGGCAACACATCTTGAATCACCAAAGCGGCACGTCCTAAAAAGCTATATTCCCCAATCCGTACATACTGATGCGCACCTGAAAATGCACTTAAGGTAGCATAATCCGCAACTTCCACATGACCCGCAATGGATGCATTGTTAATAAAAATCACGTGATCATGTACGATGCAGTCATGCGCCACATGCGTGTATGCCATAAAATAATTATGGTGGCCTACTCGTGTTACCCCATCCCCTTCTAAAGTACCACGATTAATCGTTGCACATTCACGAATGATATTATAATCACCAATTTCCAACCAAGTTTCTTCACCATGGTATCCAATGTGCTGCGGATCTCCACCCAATGATGCAAATTGCGAAATCCGATTATGACAACCTAACTTGGTATTTCGCTCAATCACAACATGCGAACCTAAAATAGTTCCCGCACCAATTTCAACGTTTTCACCGATGACGCACCATGGACCAATTTGTACATCTTCTGCAATACGCGCAGAAGGATGAATACTGGCTGTAGCATGTCTCACACTCGGTTCTGCCACCATCATCACGAGCCCCGAACAATTAAAATTTCCGCACTACACGCCAACTCACCCGCCACCGTTGCCATTCCTTGGAATTTCCATAGTTCGCGCCGTACTTTTAATACTTCCATCTCAAAACGTAACTGATCTCCGGGGACCACAATCCGCTTATAACGCACATTATCTAACCCAGCTAAGAAAAAGATTTCTTGGTGAAAAGGGGGTAATTCCAATATCTTCGTAATCAAAATACCCGCTGTCTGCGCCATTGCTTCTGTCATTAATACACCAGGCATCACGGGTTTTACCGGAAAATGACCATTAAAAAAAGGCTCATTCACCGTCACATTTTTAATACCTACAATAGAACGATTCAATTCATAAGATAAAATCCGATCAACCAATAAAAATGGGTAGCGATGTGGTACACATTGTTTAATTTCATCGATATACATTTCACCACTCATCATTTAATCCTCTTGTTCCATAGCGGCCACTTCCGCCTGAGTCAATATACGCTTCTCTAAGAAACGAAGACGCTGCACCCATTTCTCTAATTGCCAAAAACGCACAATATTTCTTCGCCACTCACGATGCGGTTTCACATTCATACCAGAAGAATAAACCCCAGGCTCACGCAGTGCATGCGAAACAGCTGCGGTACCCGTTAAAATCACATGGTCCGTGATATCCACATGGTCTGAAATCGCAACTCTGCCACCCACTAAACAATGCTGGCCGATATGCGAACTCCCGCCCACAACCGAACACCCTGCAATCACCGTATGATCACCAATCGTTACATTGTGCGCAATCATCACTAAATCGTCTAACTTCACCCCTTGACCCACTACGGTATCTTCTAATGCACCGCGATCAACCGTGGCATTTGCCCCAATCTCTACATCATCACCAATCCGAACTCGCCCTCGCTGCTGCAACTTGACCCATTGCCCACGCTCATCAGGCACATAGCCAAAACCATCTGCTCCAATCACAGCACCCGCATGAATAATGACACGGTTACCTAGCATGACCTCATCATATACCACCACACGTGGATACAAGTGTACCTGTTCACCTAACGTAACACGCTCACCTAACACAACACCCGCTTCTAATACACAGTGTGATCCAATCGTCGTGCCTTGACCAATCACCACATGCGCACCAATTTTTACACACTCACCCAATACAACATCATCAGCAATCACCGCAGTCACATGAATCTCTGACTGCGCGCTCAGTGTATCAGGAAATAAAATAGATAACGCACGTGCAAAAGCTAACTTAGGATTGGGTGCCACAATGCGCGGAACAGATGTACCGGCTAATAATTGAGCATCTTGCGGCGACAGCACAACAGCAGCCGCATGTGTAGAGACCAACGCATCTCGCGCCTCTACACTTTTACCATCAAAAAAAACCAAATCACCTGTACCTGCACTACGTATCGTCGCCGCACCGGTGATCAGCCGATCCGGCTCCCCTTCACACACCAATCCCAGACGCGACGATAAAGTAGATACAGTATACATTGCTATTATTTCAAGTTTGAAATCACAGCAGATGTCAGATCTAAATTAGAAGCTGAATACAGAACAGCATTCTGCGGCAACACTAAAGAAAGATGCTGCTTCTCTGCTACTTTTTTAACAGCAACCTGCAACTTCTCCATAAATTTTGCCATCGCTTTATTTTGCGCAGCATATAAATCCTGCTGAAACTGAGTTTGCGCTGCACGAAACTCACCCTGCTCCTTCATAATCTGATTCTTCAAGACCGTCGCATCCTTTGAGCTCATCACAGCTTGATCTTTCTGCAACTTTTTCACATCCGATTGCAATGCCTGACCTAATTTCACAACCTTATCACGACGCCCGGAAAACTCGTCTGTCAAACGGGAGTTAATTTGCTTCACTTCAGGCGCTGCATCAAATACCTTGTGCATGTCTACCACACCAAACTGCATGTCATCCGCCATCGCAATAGATGCCAACGCCAACCCTAATACCCCTACACTTAATCGACCCAGCTTGTTCATGTATACTCCTTCACCTCTACTCTTTAATGTAAGCATACCCAAAACAAAGGTCTCGCACTGTCTACATTATGCACAAAGACTTTGTTTAAAGGCGCCATTATCATACCCAATATTATAACGTTGTGCCAAACGAAAATTGAAAGGCCTGCAGTTGATCATTATCTCCACTACTTAAGGGGAAGGCTAAACTTAAGTTAATAGGACCAAATGGAGAATACCAAGAGACCTCAAAACCCAATGATAACCGCAAAGAATCCCACGAGAAACTATCATCATCAACAATATAAGTAGACGTAGAATCTAACGCATTAATCGGCACTTGGTATACGTTACCCAAGTCAAAAACGATAGCCGTACGAACATTCTCATTGATAAAATCGGGCAGAATCAAATGTGCACCTGCCGCAGTCAACAAGTTACCGCCCAACGCCGCATAACTATCGTTGACATTCTTAGGGCCTAAGGAGTTCGGCGAATAGGCAGGCACTTGCCCCATAGCCCCCAAACCACCTGCATAGTAATTTAAGAAAAAAGGCAATGTATCTTCTTGACCATAACCATCCCCAAATCCTACTACGGACACTAAATTCAGGATAAACCCACGCCAAATCGGGATAAACCACTTAAAACTGTCCGTCGCTTTATAGTATGCCAAACTACTCGACATGACCGGCACACCCAATTCAAACCCTACACTATGGGCAATACCCTGCGTCGGAAATATATAACGATCTAATCCATTGTAGTTAAGTGAGGCCAACACCTTAAACAAATCATACGGACTCGGATGACTCGTCAAAAATAGATCTTGACTGGGTGACAATTGTGACGCATTCACATGATCAATCATCACATGCGCATACCCAACACCCACACCCACAGAATTATGTTCAGATAACGGAATACCATAATTTAAATCCGCACCAAACGAATCCATGGTATAGGTTTGGTAATTAAACTCAGGATCAAAATGGGTATGCGAGTAATAAATGTTAAAACTTTGACTCACACCATCTACCGTAATATATGGATTAATAATGCTAAAATTATAATAATCCTGCACTTGGCTATTATTAAAGCCCAAACTCACACTGTTACCAGAACCTAAAAAGTTTGGCTCTGAAATACCAGCACCATACAAGAAACCATATGCATCAGAATACCCGAAGTTGACACTCGCCTTACCTGCCGCAACTTCATTAATGTGATAATCTAAATCCACCTGGTCTGGCACATTCGGCACAGGCTGTGTAGACACAGTGGTATCCTTAAAATAAGGCAATAAATTCAAACGCCGTTTCGATTCATTCACCTGAGATAAAGAATATGCACCACCTTCCATTTGACGCATTTCTCGACGCAACACTTCTTCTTTAGTACGATCATTACCAGAAAAGGTAATACGGTGTACATAGACACGCGCATGTGACGTCAACACAAATTCCAAAAATACCGTGTGCCGCTCTTCATCGACATGACTCTTCACCTCAGCACTCGCAAAGGCATAACCACGGTCCGCTAAGAATTCACCCAATGCGGTATTCGTATCAAGCACTAATTGACGCGAAAAAGTATCGCCTGGTTTAAATTTCACCAATTTTATTAATTGATCGTGAAAACCCAACATCTGCCCACTGACATCAAAACCCGAAACTTTAAACTGCGGCCCTTCATGCACTACAATATTTAACACCATCTGCTGATGATCTGGCGTTAATTCCGCTGATTTCGACACAATACGAAACGTGAGATACCCATGATTCAAATAAAAGTTGGTAATGCTTTGCAAGTCTTCATTAAATTTTTCTTCTGAATAACGATTAGTATGCGTAAAAAAGGTAAATAGACCCCATGTCTTCATACTCATCTGTCGACGTAAGGTACGCGAACTGAAAACATGATTCCCCTCAAAATGAATCGCTTTGACCGTTGTAATGTCACCTTCATGAACCTGAATATCTACCTCTACCCGATTATGTGGTAACGGCTTCACCTCTGATGTCACCGTCGCCGCACGATAACCTATGGTTTCATACTGATGCATTAAACTGAATTTAAACTGCTGCAATTTCAGCGGATTGAAAATGTCCCCTTCCGAAAACCCAATTTTGGACAAGATAGGCCGCATATCTTTTGTACTAATCTCATCATTACCACTGATACGAATACGACTAATCGCCGGACGCTCTTGTACATGAACAATTAATGTTTGCCCTTTCTCTGAAAACTCAATGTTATTAAAAAATCCCGTCTTATAGAGCGCACGCAACGCCTCTTCACTTCGCAGCGCGGTAAATGTTTCCCCCACATGAATAGGCAGATAACTTTTTGCCGTACCTTCACTGATGTTTTGTAGCCCAACAAACTCAATCCGCTGGACAACAAAAGCACCATTTGCCCATGCAAGCGACAGGCCGCTCAATAGAAAAACGAAAAAGAAACTGCGAACCCTTTGCTGCAGAAATTTGAATAACATATTTGACCCCAGAACCCACCCCCAAAACCCACCAAAACCCAATGGGAATCCATGCAAAGCGGTGGCATTATACCCACCCTCACCAAAATTATCCAGCTATACTGATTCGGAAACCCACGATCATACTACACAACAGCCTTTTACATAAAACATGTGGTGGGAGTTTCAACCCGCTGATTCATATGGCATAATGCGCGTTGCATGGAGTGCATTCGTAGCCAGATCGGTGCCAGCTAAACAAGGAAATGCTTGGCACTTCGGGATGAAAACTATGCTACCATCTTGCACAACACTGACCCGCACAGTAACCCGTGGGAATCCGGAACTCCATACACAAGACGCTAAAACAAAACTAACAAGCTACAATGAATTCTTTAAACGCGTCATGCCCAAAGTGCTTAAGCCCCATAAACAAGTCCCTCCCGCCCTACAGAAAATACTCAGTGATCCGCATTGCAAAGGGGATGAGTATATTAAATTTATGCACTTGTATCAGGACAATGGCGAACCACCCATCACGGCCTTTTTAACCTTTCTGACGACGCTGGTCGCAAGCCACGCAACAACCGATACACATGAGACATTTTGCACATGGCTGCAATACTGTTTACTCCCCAATTATACCCACTGGGTTGATCTCATGACAGCAGAAAACCGCACTGCATTAGATACCCTCCATACTTTCACCCCACTCCAGCAAACCTGGTTTTTTCAATTAACAACGCTGCATTATCACGCCACCCACCCGCATCATACCGAGCTGTGGGAATGGATTGCGATCATGCAAGCTTTTTTTGCCACACTAGAACAATTACAAGCTGACCTCTCGCTTGATTTACCGCCTTGTCCGTTTACAACACCCCTATTGCTCCCACACGCTTTAACATCGCTCATCACCTTACTCGAAAGAACACCCTATCCTGCCCACCAACTCTATCGCTTACGTGATCTTGATTGGCAAAATGAAATACCCGTTGCGTTAACAGAACACTATCATTTTGTAACAGCTGAAATGGCGCTCACCCAACCTATCCCTACACAAGAGATATTACGCACAAATTTCTTACGTTATGTAGGCAAGCAAGGATCTATCATCACGTATCCCGCTTATCGTGCGCTATTAGAAGCCGTATTATCACGTCCTTTATCTCACACCGCCATGACCCATTATCTCAATTACCTGCAGTCTTTTTTGTCACAGGAAGAAACATGGCCTCCTGCTGCCACAGTGTGGGACCAACTCTTGGATACATACGGTGAAAATCTTTCGGCCGAAGCCATGTGCCTTACACCCTGCCAACATCCCACAGAACGCACATGGCTCATCTTCCGGGGACAACTCTTTAATCTGATTCAACCAGAATGCACGCGATTGCGCCTATTTATACAGGCAAACCCCACACTCGGTCGTCTAGCAAGTGTCGCCTTGCACAAAGCCATTGTTAATTTCTTCCTATCTACAGACGATCATGCGCTTTTACAAACCCTATCGATTGATGTACCGGCACTGATTCAGTTAATCAAGGCACTTTTAAAACAACAACCCGTGATCGACCTCATCATGGCCATCATGGGAATCGCCACTCCCAACGATCCAACGACAGATACACGCATTTTATCGCACAAATTAACGCATATCTTGGCACACCTCCTTGCCAAATTACAAAAGACTCCTGCGAATGACCTCGCATCACGAACCGAACTCATGCGCTTTATAGACACAGTCACTGCCATTCGTCACCCCTTTCTGGACCCCTCCTGGATAGCAGCATACGCTGTCACAACTGATACTGAAGCGCTGAAACCCACCACATCCACATCCACACCCACACCCACCTTAACACCTACTAGCATGTCCGATACACAGGAGAGTGACACACTGACTGCGTCTGTTGAATCAACACAATTGAATGATTTGCATCGTGATTACCTGCTCGCAGGACATAAGCCTTATCCCTTATTGCAGTATGTCGGTAAAGCACTGACCCAATTACCGCCTGCTCCGCGATTAGAAGATTGCATAGAGTGTCTTAAGCGATACCCACTATCTCCCGTGTTTACGCCAGAAGATTTACAATATTTAAAAACAACACAGCCTACAGTAACATCCAATACCCCATTTCATGCGTATCCCTCCTTCGTCTATGAGAAGCTCAATCAATTACCCTGCATTGAAACATTAAAACAAGAGATCCGCTACGCACGAGACAACGGAAAGTCCGTTTTAATTTTGGAAGATAACGCTGCCTCAGCCGAATTACTGTACCACCTACTCCGTCATGAAATACCGATTATCTATACAGATCTATCACATCCACAACTAGGCAGTTGCATGATTTCCACTTCCCAGCATGTATTGCACCACACGCTACCGGATCATACACATACCATTTACATGGGCTTGATGGCATCGATCGCCACGCCTACCGCACAATACCCACAAGAGACCTGCACCCTCACAACCATCGAAGAACTTCCTGATATTCGCCCCAGTTTATACGTCGCAGCCAGGCTACGTCCTCCCAAACCCAGCTGGCTTCAACGAATAAGCAACACATGCTATCATTT
>Ga0155640_1092_pt3 | contig 11732 bp, 8 predicted proteins | sample RifCSPhighO2_12_FD_107297 | JGI IMG/M metagenome (GOLD analysis project Ga0155640, IMG submission 107297) | Gammaproteobacteria bacterium RIFCSPHIGHO2_12_FULL_45_9 | reverse complement strand
ACAATGTGCCACCCGCGCCATGCACTAAACACTTAGGTCTTCCTGTCGTACCAGAAGTATATAAAATACAGAGGGGATGATCAAATGGCAAAACAGTATACTGTGTTTCAGGTGCATGAGTCAGTGCCTTTTGCCATTCGGCTTCACCCATCACGGTCGTTGAGAGAGAGGGCAGTGCACGAACGAGCGCTTGAATTTTCTCATGATGCTGATAAGTTTGGCCTTTATAAGTATGCTCAGTCACTGCCAGCAAAACAGTCGGTTCGATTTGTGAAAAACGTGCCTCTAAGGCCTCCAAACCGAAATCGGGTGAGCAACTAGACCAAATCGCCCCAATCTGTGCTGAAGCAAGTAAGCCAATAATGGCATAGGGCGTATTCGTCAGCATACCTGCAACACGATCACCCGGTTTGACACCGGCTGTTTTTAAGAAGCCCGCTAAGCGTGATACATGATCTTTCAGCGTACGATAAGAGGTAACTTGTACTGCAGCCTGTTCAGTCAATGTCAGCAAGGCTGGTTTATCATCATCACGCTGCAGCAAATTTTCTGCAAAATTGAGGGTGGCGCCCTCAAACCAACGTGCGTCTTGAAAACGCGCGCCATGCGTTACAATTGTGTTCGGTTCTGCATAGGCTTTAACACCCAAGAAATGCCATACTGCTTGCCAGAATAAATCGGGTTCTTGCACAGAAAAAGTATGCAACTCTTGATATGCTTGATAATGGCGTTGATAAGTTGCATTCACATACTGCAAAAACAACGCCATTTGACTCTGCGTGAGTTGTGCCTCTGAAGGTGCCCACAAGCGCATGTTATTGTGTATCACCGCTCACCGTTGCCCGTTGGCTTTTGGGCAACAAATGTAATGGAATCGTAACGCCACAAATTGTTTCTAACAAAATGGCTGCTACTTCATATGGATCTGCATTCGCACCCGGACGACGGTCCTCTAAGTAGCCATATCCTTTTTGCTGAACACTTAACGGAATACGAATAGAGGCACCTCGATTGCCAACACCCGCTACAAATGTACTGATATGCGCAGTTTCATGTCGTCCTGTTAAACGTTCTTCTAAACCATGTCCATATACCGCAATATGTTCGGCATGTCGTTTAGATAACGCTTCAATGGCTGCACGAATAGCGGCTAAACCGGTGTTTTTGTCGCGAGTGGCTTTTGTGGAAAAATTGGTATGTTTGCCAGAACCATTCCAGTCACCTTTCACGGGTTTGGGATCCAGTGTTGCATTAATCCCAAAGTCTTCCCCTAATCGGTACAACAACCAACGTGCTAACCACAAATGATCCGCAACCGTGAGTGGATCTGCAGATTCTCCTTTGACATCTCGATAGCCAATCTGAAATTCCCATTGACCGGGCATGACTTCTGCATTAGTCCCATACAACATAAGACCTGCTTGCAAACAAGCCATCGCATGTTTTTCAACTAAATCCCGACCGAATACTTCATCTGCACCCACGCCACAATAAAAGGGCCCTTGTGGCGCAGGGTACCCTCGTTCTGGCCAACCATACGGTTGATTACCCTTAAAGAGTACATATTCTTGCTCAAATCCAATCCAGGGCTCATGTTCTGCTCCCCCGTTTTCCATGACATAACGCAGGCGAGCCCGGGTATTGGTGGGATGCGGTGTGCCATCGGGGCTAAATACTTCACATAAGACTAAATAATGTCCATCCCCCATGATGGGGTCATTCACAAAACGCATGGGTTTGAGGATTAAATCTGAGTCATGTCCTGTTGCTTGATAGGTAGAAGAGCCGTCGTAGCCCCATTCTGGGAGATCTTCTAATGTGAGTGCGCCCTGTGGATGTTGAATGATACGTGCTTTGCAGCGTAACTTGTGGGTAGGTTCTGCTCCATCAATCCAGATATAGGTCAACTGCGATAACATATTAATGCGGCCTCCAGGTTGTATTCACGACGGGAACATCTTATCCTAATCCGAATGTAAATCAAACGATTACCTTTATAGTCCTTGTATAGTAGTGGAGCAGTATTGTGTCTGGTGAAATTCGTTCAAAACGTGAAGAATGGCAAACCTTGTTAGAACGCTTGGAAGTCCTTCGGGGGTCTCTTTGACTATCCTCTTAAGGCCCGTCGATTAGCTGAAATTAAACGTGAATTAGAAGATCCTGCCTTGTGGAATCAGCCGGATAAAGTTCAAACTTTCGGGCGTGAACGTGCTCAATTAGAACAATCTGTCGGTGTATGTGATGAGATTTCAGTGGGTTTGCAAGAACTGGCGGCTGTTTTAGAGTTCTTAGAACAAGGGGAAGATGCTGCCTGGGAAACAGAATGGCAGACCTTACACGCACGGATGGAGGCAACCTTAGCCAAGCTGGAGTTTCAGCGTATGTTTTCGGGGAAAATGGACACGCATGCGGCATTTCTTGAAATTCAATCAGGTTCTGGAGGCACAGAAGCGCAAGATTGGGCGGAAATGTTATTGCGTATGTACTTACGGTGGGGAGATCATCACGGATTCAAGATGACCTTACAAGAAGTATCACCCGGGGATGTGGCGGGTATTAAAGGGGCAACTGTACATGTTGAAGGAGAGTACGCGTACGGTTGGTTACGTACTGAGATAGGGGTACATCGTTTAGTGCGTAAGTCACCCTTTGATTCAGGGAATCGTCGTCATACTTCTTTTGCGTCCGTGTTTGTGTCACCTGAAGTTGATGAAGAAATTGAGATTGATATTAATCCTGTAGATCTACGGGTAGATACGTATCGTGCAAGTGGTGCAGGTGGGCAGCATGTGAACCGGACCGATTCAGCCGTGCGTATTACGCATGGCCCGAGTGGTATTGTCGTGCAATGTCAGTCTGAACGTTCTCAGCATCAGAATCGTGCGTATGCTATGAAGCAATTGCGGGCCAAATTGTATGAATTGGAAGAACGGAAACAACAAGCAGAGCGCGCAGCCTCAGAAGCGCAGAAATTGGATATTACGTGGGGAAGTCAAATTCGTTCTTATATTTTAGATGATGCACGCGTGAAAGATTTACGTACAGGAGTAGAAACACGTAATACACAAGCAGTATTAGATGGAGATATTGATCTCTTTTTAGAGGCCTCTTTGAAAAAATTACAGAGTGATGGGTGAATAAATGTCAGTAGAAACACAATCAGCAGTGAATGAAAATGAACAAATCGCGCAACGCAAATTAAAATTAGCGGCTTGGCGCGCAACGGGCAAAGCCTATCCTACTGCATTTCATCGGGATACCTGGATGGCAGATCTTGTCACGCAGTATGCGGAGTGGGATACGGAGCAGCTTGCAGCGGCTAAAAAAATAGTCGTCATTGCAGGTCGTATGATTACGCGTCGTTTAATGGGGAAAGCCAGTTTTATCCATATGCAAGAAGGGTCATTGCGTATGCAAGTGTACATAGCGCAAGATCAATTACCAGAAGGTCAATATGAAACGTTTAAGAGCTGGGACTTAGGCGATATTGTGGGTATTACCGGAGAGGTGTTTCGCACCAAAACGGGTGAACTGTCGGTAAAAGCGCATGATCTTCTGTTATAAACAAAAGCCTTGCGCCCTATGCCAGATAAGTTTCATGGATTAAGTGATCAAGAACAACGATATCGTCAACGTTATGTTGACTTGATCGCCAATCCGGATACACGGCAAGTATTTGAAGCACGCAGTAAAATTGTGTCGGGTATTCGTCGCTTTTTAGAAGAGAGGCGTTTCCTTGAAGTAGAAACGCCGATGATGCATACATTGGCAGGTGGGGCAGCAGCACGTCCTTTTGAAACGTATCATAATACATTAGATATGCCGTTATTTTTGCGTATTGCGCCTGAGTTATATTTGAAACGCTTAGTCGTGGGTGGTTTTGATCGTGTCTTTGAGATTAATCGTAACTTTAGAAACGAAGGCATTTCAACACGACATAATCCTGAATTTACCATGTTAGAGTTTTATCAAGCATATGCCACTTATGAAGACTTGATGGACTTAACGGAAGTGATGTTTCGTGAATTAGCTATTCAGGTGGCAGGACAAGCTCAGGTGATATATCAAGGTGAAACCTTGGATTTTGGGCAACCCTTTGCACGCCTGACCATGGCAGAGGCTATCACACAGCATCATCCCAACATTACACTCGCGGCGTTGCAAGATCTTGAGTCAATACGCAGTATTGCGCAATCATGGAGCATTCCGCATGCCGAAACCCTGAGTTTAGGTCAATTAGTGGCCGCTTTATTTGAAAAAGGGGTAGAGCGCCAGTTACGATCTCCTACGTTTATTACGGCATTTCCAGTCGAGATTTCACCACTTGCTCGTATGTCAGATCACAATCCTGCCGTCACAGACCGCTTTGAGCTCTATGTGGCAGGCCAAGAAATTGCAAATGGGTTTTCAGAGTTAAATGACCCCGAAGACCAAGCAGCTCGTTTCCGTGCACAAATTGAGGCGAAACGCCAAGGTGATGAAGAAGCAATGCCGTATGATACTGATTATATTACAGCTTTGGAGTATGGGTTACCGCCTACAGCAGGTGAGGGGATTGGAATCGATCGTTTAACCATGTTACTCACCGACAGTGCGTCAATCCGAGATGTCATCTTATTTCCCCTGATGAGGCCAATAGAGGGAAATTAAATGTGAGTGGATACTGCAATGAATTTCATGGCGGTGCATAATAGTTCTCATTGAACTACTGTGGACTTACTAATAGAATGAAACAGGACGTCCGAAGGAACAGGGAGTAAAATATGACAAGCATAGGGTTTGCGTGGCTAGCAGGGATAGTGGGTCTCATCATAGGTAGTTTTTTAAATGTCGTGATTATACGGTATCCACGCATCTTGTCTTCACAATGGGAGCGGGAATGTCATGACTTTTTAGAGCTAACCACTGCAAAGCCCAAGCCTGTGCCATACACTTTATTAACACCCGGGTCTCATTGCCCGCACTGTGAAAAAACGATTCCTGGGCGTTACAATATTCCTTTGATAGGTTATTTTTTAGCAAAAGGCCGCTGCGCCAATTGCAAGAAGCATATTTCGCTTCGCTACCCGGTGATTGAAGTATTATCGGGTATTTTGTCGTTCGTGCTTGCGTTACATTTTGGATGGGGGTCTTCGGCTTTTATGGCGATCATCCTAACCTATATCCTGATTGTGCTCTTTTTCATTGATTTGGATCATCAGTTTTTACCAGATACGATTACCTTGAGCACCTTGTGGATTGGGTTAATTTGGAATGTCACCGCCTTTCATTGGACTACACCTTCACAAGCAATTGTAGGGGCTTTTGTAGGTTACTTCATTTTATGGCTTTTGAATAAAGGATATGTATTATTGCGCGGCCAAGAAGGGATGGGTTACGGTGATTTCAAAATGTCTGCTATGTTGGGGGCTTTTTTTGGGGTGGCTGGCATCATACAAATTCTTATTTTAGCGACTATTTTGGGTGGGCTCACCGGTATTGTCTTGATGTTATGGCGTCGAGCCGATTTGAAAACGGCGGTATCCTTTGGACCCTTTATCGCTGTAGTTGGGTTGGCGACTTTATTAGTAGGTGTGACGGGTATTGGGCATCTATTCCATTTCCCGCTTCCTCATTAGCCTTCATCAGTTATGGTGCATACAGTCGTCATTGCGGGTGGTGCGGGAAGTGGGAAAAGTATGGTTGCTCAGTGTTTTGTGACATTGGGCATTCCAGTACTGTCTGCTGATCGTTATGTTGCTGCGTTACTCGAGCAAAATTCTCCTGTTTTTGACGCAATTGTTACGCATTTTAAACCGCTACTGGGTCAAGAACCTATTGTATTGGCAGGCGAGTTGAATAAATCGGGTATTCGGCACATCATTCTACAGTCTGTAGCAGATCGTTTATGGCTGGAACAGCTGTTGCATCCATTGGTATTGGCCTCGTTACATCGTGAAACACAAGCACTCCAGAATGTTCCTTATTGTGTATGGGAAATTCCTTTATTAGGGAAAAGCGGATTGCGTCAGTCAGCCAAAGGCATGCATTATATTGATCACATTGCCATTGATCGTATCATACTAGTAGATACACCAGATGATGTACGTATCCAGCGCATTATGATGCGAGATCAAGTGCCGGCACAGGCAGCAGAAGCGATGCTACAAGTCCAAGATCAGCGTACCTGGCTGTTACAACAAGCAGATGACGTCATAGAGGGTACATTGGCGCCCGAAGCTTTACAGGCTAAAGTGCGTATGCTGGATGAGGCGTATCGTGTAGCATTTTCGGAAAAAACTTGATATGATGGCGCCTTATTTCTGGTTGCTGGCGTAGCTCAGTTGGCAGAGCAGCTGATTTGTAATCAGCAGGTCGCGGGTTCGAATCCCATCGCCAGCTCCACTCTTAATTATTATGTACCTTGTCGCTTCTCAAGATGAAGGTCTGTCCGTGAGATCCAGAACGCACTTCCGAGTGACCTTGCAACTTATGGCAAGACTTGCCACAATGGAACTACTTCATTTTTTGTAAGGATGCTTCATGAAAGCTGCTGAATTATTTGTCAAGGCCCTCGAAAATGAGGGAGTAAAGTATATTTTCGGTGTGCCGGGTGAAGAAAATCTCGATTTCTTGGAAGCATTGCGCACTTCCAGTATTCGCATGATTGTCACACGACATGAGCAGCCAGCGGGATTTATGGCTGCCACTATGGGCCGCTTGACGGGAAAAACGGGTGTTTGTTTATCTACCTTAGGACCAGGTGCCACTAATTTTGTCACGGCTGCTGCTTACGCCCAGTTAGGAGGCATGCCTATGATGATGATTACAGGCCAAAAACCCATCCTTAAAAGTAAGCAAGGTAAATTTCAGATTGTTGATGTGATTGGTATGATGCGCCCTTTGACCAAATTCACGAAACAAGTCCTTGCAGGGCATTCCATACCGTGTCATGTGCGAGAAGCTTTTCGGTTAGCGGAGCAAGAGCGTCCGGGTGCAGTCCATCTTGAATTACCGGAAGATATTGCCCATGAAACTGTAGACGCTCCGTTATTTGATGTGACCCATCCTCGTCGTCCTTTGGCAGATACCAAAAGTTTGTTGCATGCGGCCTTGATGATTCAAGAGGCTAAGCGTCCTCTGTTGCTGATTGGAGCAGGCGCTAATCGAAAAAGCACGTCTCGCGCTTTAAAAGAATTTGTAGATAAGACAGGGATTTATTTTTTCAATACCCAGATGGGAAAGGGCGTTATTGATGAACGGCATCCCCAATTCTTAGGAACAGCCGCCTTATCATCGGGGGATTATGTGCATTGCGCCATTGCGCGAGCCGATTTAATTATCAATGTGGGTCACGATGTCATAGAAAAACCCCCATTTTTTATGGAGCGCGGCGAGGCGAAGGTCATTCATGTAAACTTTTTCCCGGCAGATTTAGACGACGTCTATTTTCCAACGGCAGAAGTGGTGGGGGATATTGCGCATTCTATTTTTGAATTGTCCCGTAGAATCAATCAACAAGAAGAATGGGATTTTTCTTACTATGCTCGTGTCAAAAAAGAAATTGACGTTTTTTTAAAAGAAAATAGTGATGATCCGCGTTTCCCCATGATTCCGCAACGTATTGTTGCCGATGTCCGAAAAGTCATGCCTTCTGATAGCATTGTAGCGCTAGATAATGGTATGTATAAGATTTGGTTTAGTCGTAATTACGGCGCCCATAAGTCAAATACATTACTAATGGATAATGCATTGGCCACCATGGGTGCAGGGTTAGCTTCTGCCATGGCTGCGGCGCTACTGTATCCTGAAAAGCAAATCTTAGCAGTGTGTGGTGATGGTGGATTCATGATGAATTCGCAAGAGCTTGAAACGGCGCATCGCTTAAATTTAAATCTGACAATTATAGTCTTAAATGATAATGGGTTTGGCATGATCAAATGGAAACAAGCTGCAATGGCATTGCCGGATTTCAGTTTAGACTACAATAACCCGGATTTTGTTAAATATGCAGAATCGTACGGTATACGAGGACATCGCGTCGAGAAAACAGAACACTTTATGGCGCTCTTGACGCAATGTTTGCAAACACCCGGTATTGATTTAATTGATGTGCCAATTGATTACTCTGAAAACGATCGTGTATTAAATCAACAGTTGCGTGAAAAAACGTGTTTGCTCTAAGATAAAGGAGAGAGAATGACAACCGCTGCTATTGTATCTCCCTATGATTTCCATCCTGTGGGGGAAGTGCCCGTGCATGATGCAACGCATCTTAAAACGGTGTTAGACCAAGCAAGTGCGGCATTTGAAGACAGAAAATCGTGGCTCTCAGTGGCAGATCGTATGGGAATCTTGGAACGATTTTCAAAATTATTTGAAAGCCAAACAGACAAATTAGTGGCACAAGCCGCTGCTGAAGGGGGGAAACCGTGGCAGGATTCTCTTGTAGAAGTCAAACGTGCCCTCAATGGGATTCGTTTAGCGATTGAGACCCTTCCGCATTTAACCGGTACAGAAATACCGATGAACTTAAATGCCAGCTCAGCCAATCGATTAGCGTATACTTTTCGGGAGCCCGGTGGGTTAGTGACTGCTATCAGTGCATTTAATCATCCGGTGAATTTGGTTATTCATCAAGTCGTGCCTGCTATTGCGACGGGATGTCCTGTTGTTATTAAGCCTGCATCTAAAACACCGCTATCGTGTTTTACTATTGTGGATTTATTACATCAAGCAGGCTTGCCACCCGCTTGGTGTCAAGCGGTCATGTGTGATAGCACAACTGCAAAAGGCTTAGTGACAGATTCACGTATCAATTTCTTAACGTTTATTGGTTCAGCGCGTGTCGGATGGTCATTACGCGCGGAATTGCCACCAGGAGCAACCTGTACATTGGAGCACGGAGGTGCTGCTCCTGTGATTATAGAGCCTGATGCGGATTTACAGGATGCTATTCCCTTATTAGTCAAGGGAGGCTTTTACCATGCTGGGCAAGTATGCGTTTCTGTGCAGCGTATTTATGCACATGAATCCATTGCCAAAACCGTTGCAGACGCTCTAGCAGAACGCGCTAAGCACTTAATAGTAGGTGATCCCTTAGATCCTAAAACAGAGGTAGGGCCCTTAATTCATCCAGACGAAGTGACACGTGTAGCGTCGTGGGTGAAAGAAGCAATTGATCAAGGCGCTACGTTATTATGTGGTGGTAAACGCCTTTCTGATACGTGTTATGCACCCACTGTGTTATTCAATCCACCCGATCACGCGCGTGTTTCGACCACAGAGATTTTTGGTCCAGTTGTCTGTGTCTATGGTTATGCGACACGGGATGAAGCTATTCAGCGGGCCAATCAGTTACCCTTATGTTTTCAATCAGCCGTATTTACACAAAATATTCATGTGGCATTTGATATGGTTCGTCGCTTAAAGGCCACCACTGTGCTGATTAATGATCATACTGCGTTTCGTGTGGATTGGATGCCTTTTGGCGGACGACAAGAATCGGGATTAGGGATAGGTGGTATTCCACAGAGTATGATGGAAATGACTGCTGAAAAACAATGGATTTTACGCTCACCCGTATTATGACAGGAGTGTGTTATGCCGAGTCGGTTACTATTTAGTTTTTTACCGTGGGTTGTGTTTTCATTAGCATTAGTAGGGCAACACCATATGGAAGGGGTTGCCATTTTTTTAGGATTGATTTGCCATATTGCCCTGAATAATGGTTCAATCCGTCGATTATTTTGGTTGGATGTCGGCACGTTATTCTTTTTCTTACTCTACGGACTTTATTATTTCGTCTTCTTCCCTCAGGAACAATGGGTTGCTCAACATATTTTCTGGGTATCTAATGTAGTCATGGTTGCGATCATGTGGTCGTCTTTGTTATTTAAGCGTCCTTTTACACTCCCTTACGCACAAGAAACTGTTTCGCCTGAAATTGCGGCTTCACATCTGTTTTTTGAAATTAATCTCTTGCTCAGTTTATTATGGTCTATTGCATTAAGCATTATGATTTTATTGCCCTTATTTTTAGGTGTGTCAGTACCACATCATCCTGATATCATCACGATTACCGCTGTGATTGCCGTTATCGTGATTACGGCGGCTATTTCACATCAATTACCAGGACACTGGGTGGCGCGTGCTTTAAAGAAACAGTATAACATCAATATCAAGACACTCTATCGACAGGGTATTGCAACCAGTAAAGCCCGTATGGATATTTCATTCACGCAAGCGGCACCAGGGCCCGTCACTGAGCGTGTTGATGTGGTGATTGTGGGCGCGGGTCCTGTTGGCATGACATTAGCGTTATTACTAGAGCAACATGGTGTCAAAGTTGTCTTATTGGAAAAGCAAGCGAGTCCTTTATTGCATCCCAAAGCACGGAGTGTGAGTTGTCGTTCCATGGAGATCTTTCGGCACTTAGGGATCGCCCATGAAATGCGTGCATGCGAAATTCCGAAAGAGCAACATTGGATTGGTTGGTATCAACAGTTAAGCTTAGAGCCCTTAGCTCGGGTATTACCGACTGGCGGATATGAGACAGCAAGCCCTGAAGCAGATGCTGCCATTTCGCAACAATATGTAGAAGCTATTTTGCTAGAAACTTTAAAACGCCGACAAGTGGATGTTCGTGTACAGCAAGAAGTGCTTGCAGTTCAACAAACAGAACAAGCTGCGTTTGTTACAGTGCATGCACACAATACCACTCAAGTCATTGAAGCAAATTACGTATTAGGTGCTGATGGTGGTCACAGTACCGTTCGTACCTGTTTAGGTATTCCGCTATATGGCCCGGCAGCTGTGAACGTGAATTGTTCTGTGTATTGCGAAATGGACTTAGATACGCTATTCCCTAAAGACCGTCGTGCAGGAATGTCATTTGTATTACGTGGTAATTTACCCCCGGCAATTGTCTTATCAGTAGACGGTGATCGGCAATGGATTGTCTTATTTCCAACCGCACTCAGCAGCGTCAAGATATTAGAACGTATTTATACAGAAGCCTATGCGATTCAGCAAATTCAGAGCTTATTAGGAGATACCACTATTCCTATCTGGATTAAAGATATCCGAATTTGGTCATTGGGCACACAATTAGGACAAACTTTCCAAGTGGGGCGTTGCTTTTTGGTGGGAGATGCGGTGCATCGTTTTTCTCCATCAGGTGGCATGGGGATGAATACTGGTTTGCAAGATGCGCACAATTTGGCTTGGAAGTTGGCGTATGTGCTACAAGATCGTGCCAGTGCATTATTGTTGGAAAGCTATTCCATTGAACGTACTCCGATTGTATTAGATCGCTTGCAATGGAGCGCTAATAATTTAAGCCGCATTATACAAATTCATCAAATTGCAGAACGAGAACAGATGGAATTACAAGCACTGCAAACAGCTGTTTCAACACAATCTACGCATTTAAATCATATGGGGCTGGATTTAGGCAGTGTGTACCAATCCTTATGGATTGCCAGCGAGAAAGATAGCGTCACTCCGCCGATGAATCCTGCTGTGTATCATCCCAGCGCTTATCCCGGTGCACGATTACCCCATGTGTGGTTACGTGAAGAAAGTGGCATGACCTCTACACTCGATAAGATACAAACGGCTTTTGTATTATTTTGTATGCCAGGGGTCAAGACAATTGCTGAGGGAATTACATTTGGGCGGTTAACAACAGTGATCTTGAGTATTGGCAAGGGTGCTGATTTGGAAGAATTAGTGGAAGGAGAGTTTGCGTT
>Ga0155640_1017_pt3 | contig 11759 bp, 7 predicted proteins | sample RifCSPhighO2_12_FD_107297 | JGI IMG/M metagenome (GOLD analysis project Ga0155640, IMG submission 107297) | Gammaproteobacteria bacterium RIFCSPHIGHO2_12_FULL_45_9 | reverse complement strand
TTGCCACCGGGTAATATACATTAAACATTGCTCGGCATGCTCATCTTCTGAATATTGACTCGCATGCGCCCATAGTTCCCGCATTCCTTGCATAGTTGCTGTCAATGCTGCGTCATGCTGTGCTGTGCGCTCCGTATATGCCTTGATTCGATTTGCATACCAGGGGCCTTCTGGTTGACCTTGTGGATTGAACATCATGTGCCATGTGTTTAAACGACTCATGGCGGCTCGATCTAAGCGATCTTCTACTCGAGGCAACACACGTTCAATAGCGGTCTGCCCTCGGTGATTCCGAATCAATGCATCACTACTTCGATACAGCACTTCACAATACGGCACTTTGTCAGCAGGCATTCCTTGCACGCCGCCATCATACTCCATCAAAACATGGTGCAGCAAGGTGTTTCCATGGTGATCGGGTGTAGCGTAACATTGGGCGATTTGATCTATGATATACGCCAAGGTGGGGACCTGATCCGCCGCCATGCCATCCCGCCTGAATCCTGCCAGCAAAGTCCGCTCATGCGAAGGTGTATAAAAACGAACACCATACGATTCACACAGTCGTCGCAACGGCCCTGCATCCTGCGCAAGATCAGCGGCAATCAGATCCAAACATTCTCTTTTTACATGGGACTGATACGCTGACACGAATGACAGCTGTTGTGCGCTCGGCAAATGATTCAGTGGATCATATGTGCTTTTGAGTGCTTCCATCACAGACAGGAGGGTTTGATGGGCGTGTTTACACAGAAGCTTTGCACCCACTAACGTGCTGATTTGTTTGTCTTGAAACAGCGCCGTGTACCAGGCTTCCATCTGCGTCGTATACTGCTGCAACAACGGCATCTCCGATTCAGGACACCGTGTTTGAATGGCACTCAATGCTGCTTCAAAACAACGGTGTAAATATGCTTCCAGGGAATCGCCTTCAGCCAATTCGTTTTTGTTACTCAAGCATTCTGCCAAAGCATATTGATGGATCCACAACATCTCTAATTGCACTTTACAGAGCGCATGGCGCGTATGTAAATCCAAATAAGCGTGTGCTCGATGCGGATCTTTGACATGCCCTAATAACAATAAGAAGGGGGAATCGGGTAACTCACGTAAGCTCGCGCGGGCAATCAACAACAATTGCTCGGGTGTGTAGGTGATCCGATTAGCTGCAGAAGCCTCGAGTGGTTGTGGCGTTGATTCCTATAATATATCGCGAATTCGCGTTAATTCGGGTGCATGACAGATACCGGGCTGTTCTTCTGCTAATTCGGCTAATGTATCGAGCCGTGTTGCAAAATATTGCCGCATCTTTTCTTTAATGGCCGGTTGAGAGAGATAACAATGACGGGGTACTCCATCCCGCACTGCGCCCCGCGCTTGCACTTCATGCCATTCCTGCATATCCGGGTGAGACCACGTTCGTAATACTGCTCGCGAAATTTCGTTGGAATCGTGTGCTAAGAGCGGGTTGTCTGCTAATTGCAATGTGGTTGTTTGACACTGAGCGACTTCTTCCCAGATAGCCGATAAATCTTGGGCATATTGTTCAATTCGAATTGCACCACTTAAAAAAGCGGGCCAATTGACTTGTCCTACTAAGCACTGTAATCGTTCCGCAATGGATAATTGTTTTTTGACTTTCGCATAAATACGATAAAGCGCTTCAATCGGCTTGGCCCATGCGGGGTCGATGGCCTGTAGTGTATTTACAATCTCTAGCGGGGTCGTGCCAAGGGGTTCCTGTAGCTCGTGTAAGTTACGTTTAACCCGATCATCCAGAATATCGCTTGCTTCCGGCGCATCAGATGAGAATCGCCCTCTACCGGTATAGGCTTTCAAATAGATAATCAGCAATTTTTCCAGCATTAAACGCGTATTCTGTAAGTGATGCACATCTTGCGTTAATAAGCGCTTCGGTATGTCTAATTCCAAGCCTAATAAGGCCGCTTTTTTGATTAATTCAATACGACCCCGATGCCCATCAGGTGCGTCCAAATACTGTCGAAACGCCACTGCATGTCGGCGGTTATAGCGTATTTGTGTATGCCAACCATTTTTCTTGAGTAAGTCTTTTCGTAATACGGCTTGGATGAAATCATCGAGTGCTTCACAGACAGTAATCGGATTGGTTTCTGCCCACCCCGCATCTGACAAGGCAAAAGCCACTAATCGCGAACAACATTCAAATAAAACGGCGTAACGCGATTCAAACGCTTTTTCAGATAGCTGAGGTTGTTCCACCGCACGATCGATCGCATCTAAACGCCCGCGTTCTGTCACTCGCCATCCTTGCAGGTGAGCGAGATGATCCTTAAATTCTTGCGTATACGCATGCAATAAGGTACTCGGTAATTCAGATTTTAAGTCCAATTCTAATGTATCTGCCACTTGAATGGGGGGTGAATGCTTGATCCATCGCCATACCGTTGCAAATAATCCTTCATTCGCAGGTGGATCATCCGGCTGCAATTTGAGCTGAGCTAACCTGCCTTCTCCTAAAGGCTCGTTGCGCGGTCCTTTGATTTTTTTCAAGGCTTCTTGGTAAGCCGCCAAGATCGCTTCAATGTTCACAGCTTGTTTATTTTTGACACGTATTTTGGCTTTTTTAAACTTAACTTTCATGGTAACTCCTGGGTGGTTGTTAATAGGTCTATCTGGAGCTATTTTAACCGCTCTGAATCCCAAAAGATCACCTTAAGAGGGCTTATTTTGTTTGCTATTTGAACGTTAAGAAAACTATGCCATTTGATCAAGTAATTACAGCGTGTCATTTAAGAAAAAAGCGAAATGTCTCACACGAAATTGAGAAAATACGCCAATAAAAACGGACAAATGCTTACAAAAATCGTTTTTTGTTAATCCGTTTCCAGAAAATGTTAATGGAAGCTAAAGATTATTTTAAGTGCTTCTATTGCGCAGAGTGACGCTCGATTACGTTAAGGGAGACAAGCGGTTATGTGGCGTTTGGTAACCACAAAAATCATCTGTCAGTAAATGCGAGGGTAACGAGCTCTTACCAATTTTCAGCAAAGGGACGAACTTCTATTTCAAATGACCAGGTAGATGAAGATTGCTGTGTTAGCCAAAAAACAGTAGAGGCAACATCATTGGGTTTAACAAAAAAGCTATCGGGTTTATCAGGCATGTGGGTGCGCGTGTTTGGTAAATCCATAATACCATCAATAATAACGAGTGCTACATGAATACCATAGGGCCCCAAATATTTAGCCATAGATTCTGCGAGACTTCGTTGTGCAGCTTTTGCGGGCGCAAAGGCTGCTGTTTTGATGCCCCCTCTTTTTGAAGCAGTTGCACCAATAATGATAATATGACCACTGCCGCGTTTTTTCATCATAGGAATAATGTGTTGACTGATTAACAGGAGCCCTAAAGCATTCACCTTCCAATTAGCTTCAAATGTTTCCGGGTTAATTTCTTCAATATTGCCCCAATGGCCTGAACCTGCATTGTAAATGATGACATCAATGTCGCCTAAGTCTTGTTTGATTTGCTCACATGTTTTTGTAACAGAACTCGCTTCAGTCACATCACATTCATAAGCATATGTGTTAGTAAATTTTATGGCTTGTTCTTGTATGAACTGAGGTGACCTTGCCAACAAGGCTAATGTAAACCCTTCTTGTAAGAATCGAGCAGCAAAAGCCGCACCATTTCCAGGGCCGGCGCCTACAATCACACAGACAGGTCTTTTCATTTTGATTCTCTCAATCATGGGGTTCTATTCTGAATTTGCGAAAAATATTCATTTAACCGAGTGAATGAATTATGTATGTTGTATAGCAATCTGCAAATCCTTTTCTATATATTCCGTGATAAACCCAGGAAGTGTGTTGGGCTGATTTAAATTTTTAAAATGCTGAATGAGTATGGGATCATTTTTTTGAGTAAGATGCACAATACACCATGTGTTGATGGGGTGAGTCTCAGAACCTGCTACACCATGCTGCACATGAAACAGGGGTTGCTTAGGAGATAATGTATGAGACATTTCTGGCAAACTGATCGTTCCTAGAAAAGTAATTAATTTTTTATGAGGATTGACATAGACTTCTTCGTAGACCTCTTCATAAATATCTGGATTAAGCCATTGCTTTTGTAGAGAGCTTCTCACAAAAATATCTCCACCCATGAGCGGGCAGGTATGCTTGCCCCATGACCGCGCAGAATCTTTTTTTACAACATAAGGAATATATTTTCCAGGATTCCAGGCTTTTTTGGTTTCCATATCCCATAGCATTGTTCCGGTGAACTGAACAGGTTTGTTGGTGTGATAGAATGGCAAGAGGGCATTCACATCCACATTGTCTAATTCAATTTGTGTGTATTCTGGATTTAACCAGCAGTCGTTGAATGCTTGTTCCGCTTCTTGGCAATTATGAAACATTTTTCTTCCTTGTTGTTTTTGGGTGCGATTCAAGTTGTTGCAAAAAAAAATATACTTACATCAATTTCCGGATACCGCGGACAAGCCGCGGTACGTCGAGAGGGGTGAAAATTGGTTCCAGAGCAGTATAACAGTAATTTCTGCCGAATGAAAAAGCTAATAAAATCAATCGATAGCTAAAAAATGATACTCTCCCACGACAATTGGGTCTTGTGCCTTCACAGTGTACAGCGTATACTTTTCTGAATTATTAATTCAGAAAAGGAAGGCAAATTGGAAGTAGCAGTTCGATTTTTCCTGCCTCCTGGTGAAAGTTTCTTTCTATTTGGACCTCGTGGCACAGGTAAATCTACTTTACTGAAAAGCACTTATCCAAAATGCATGCTAATTGATCTACTTGAGCCAGATTTACTGCAACAATACCGCGCACGACCCATGCGTTTAAAAGAGCTGGTATTAGCCAACCCCTCACAATCTCCCTTTATTATTGATGAAGTTCAGAAAGTACCTGAGTTATTGAGTGTCGTACATCAACTCATCGAAATGAAACGGGGTTGGCAATTTATACTTACGGGATCAAGTAGCCGTAAGCTCAAGCGTACAGGGGTAGATTTGCTGGCTGGTCGTGCACAATTGAAACATTTGCATCCATTCATGGCTTCTGAAATTGCAGGATCTTTTGATCTAACACGTCAATTAAAGCTAGGTATGTTGCCGCTGATTGTGAATGCAGAAAATCCAACTGCGAGCCTTAAAGCGTATATCGCCTTGTATATACGAGAAGAAGTACAAATGGAAGGGATCATTCGCAAAGTAGAGCAGCTCAGCCGTTTTTTAGAAGCAATGTCTTTTTCACAAGCAGCGCAAATCAACTATGCTAATATTGCACGTGATTGTGGTGTTAGCGGAAAAACGGTTGAAAATTACGTTTATATTCTCGAAGATTTATTACTGAGTTTTAAATTACCCATTTTTGATAAGCTCGCTAAACGTCATTTAACAGCACACCCCAAATTTTATTTTTTTGATGTTGGTGTTTTTCGTTCATTGCGTCCCATGGGACCATTGGATAATCCAGAAGCAATAGAAGGTCAAGCGTTAGAAACTTTGTTAGCGGCGCATCTTCGAGCATGGTTAGACTATTCTGATCAAGATGGCAAATTGTATTTTTGGCGGACTAAATCAGGTTTAGAAGTAGATTTTATTATTTATGGTGAAATTGGGTTTTATGCGATTGAATTGAAACGAAACGCGCAAGTTAAAATCCCCGATTTACGAGGACTCTTAGAATTTAAAGCAGACTATCCTGAAAGCACTCCCCTTTTTTTGTATGGGGGGACGGAACGTTTATTGGTGGAGGGTGTCTTATGTCTTCCATTGACGGAATTTTTACTACACCTGAAACCACAACAACCACTGGTGGTAGTTTAATATCCTCGGAAAGGAATGCTGCCACCTAATCTCAAGATTCTAGCACGTAACTCAAGCGGCGTAGTAAATTTCCCATGTGCTTCTGTATAATGAATCGCGTCACCCATGATATCTGCACACACTTTGACAATGTCCATTTCGGGGTGTTCGGGTCCAAAAAGATGGGGCGCTTCTGTTACTGCCCGTTTTGTGAGAATGACAAATGAGGCAATTTTAACGCGCATATAATCACCTATCGTCGTGCCAAATGCACGATGCCGAATGGGATGTACTTTATCTGCAAGCTGAAATAGCGTCTGTTCCTGTTGATACTCTACTTCAGGAATTTGACGACGTGTATATAAGTCTTCAACAGAAGCTTGATAAGCTTTGAGGATGGCGGCATTATTTCTATTGCCGATTATTGCACGTCCACCCGCTACACTTAAATAAAATATACCCAACCCTAAACCAATAGCGCCCACAATGCCAAATGTGGCAACAGAGCCTGCTGAAAGCGCCACTGCTGCACCAATCGCAAGCCCCAGTTGAGGAATCTCCTTAACGATAAACGGGATAGAAGTGGCAAGACAACGTCGATATTTACGTGTAAGCCAGGCAACCATCACATACAGCGAAAAAAATCCTGCACGATGTTGATAGGTACCGCTTTCAACCTCACGTTTCAGCGTAGAAGAGGTCCAGTCTTGTAAGACATCAGAGGTCTGTTGGCGATAGTATGCTTCTAATTTTGCAAGACATTCGGCCATGGCGCGAGGTGTTTTGCGTATGCCATAGGTATATCCAATAGAGTAGATAAGCATAACGCCTGCGGAAGCGGCTCCAGCACTACTGGCTGCCACAAGATTGGAAGCGGCCCAACAAGCCCCGCCTATTACTTGCGTGCTAATCAACGCTGCTTCAACCCATGTCTCGGCTTCCTTAAATCGTTTTTCTCGCAATCGGTTAAAAAGATCAATGCATTCAAAAGTGACGCCAAGAACACCGAAAATAGCTGCTGTTACGCCTTCAGGAGTGCCCCTCACCTGCAGTACTGCAGGATCTCCAGAGATACCCCATCCGATATGTTCAGCCATAGCCGCACTGCGGTAACCAACATTGGCTACATTTTCTAATACATAGCATCCAGAAGTCACCTCATGTGCAAACCCCGCACGTCCTAAGGGTACTAAGGCAGCGGATGCGAAATCATCAGGGTGGAATTCACCCCCAATGCTGGGCATGGTCAGCGTGGGTTGCGTTGTGCACATGCTGGCAGTCGGGGAGGGGGGTCTGAAATTCAATTCTAATCGATCAGATGCTAAATCAATGGGTTGGAAAGTGGGGTCGGACACAGTCATTTGTTCGTGATACGCTTCAAATCGTCCATAAAATTTATGCCAAAATTCATGATGTGTGCCAGCTGGGGGTACAAAACAAGGATAAGCGCGTCCCCAGGCTTTGAAATTGTTGATTTCGGTACCGGTTAAAAATTGGGTTTTACCCATAACATAGGCCGTTGTGCTGGGGTCTAATACTTCAGCCGTATGTAAGCCCTGCCTCGCAGATAGCCCCTCTTGCGACTCTGTGGAATAGAGATAATGGAGACGGGCGATGGGCCGATGCGTGTCATACCGTTCCATCACAACCACAAGTGACTGAAAATGGCGGGGTGGTATGTTGCGATGAATGGGTATCACAATGATTTGAAAAATAGGATAAATTCCATCATTCAATGGCAAGGAGGAAGCTAAATAATCTGCTTCCCAAAAATCGTAATCATCTGGCAGACCATTGCGAATGGCCGCAGAGTAACTGTCGCGCCTACGCAGCATAACCACCTCTGTTCAATCCACGGTTTATTATTATAGTATTAAAATTGAACAATGCTTGGGGTGTATAACTATAGTGCCTCAAGGCAAATGATCACAAGGGATTTAACACACGAATTTAATGTGAACCTAATTTAGGTTCAGAACCTAATATTGTTTCTAAACTATGATTATGGTATCTTAGGTTCATGATGATATCCCGAGGAGCAGGTGGATGGAATGGCAGGCATTTGGTTTTAAAGATGACCCCCTGAAAACGTCACCGATTACAAAATTGACATTGGCACTTTTTACGGGTCACAGTGAAGAAGCGCGAATTTGTATGAATGTATTAACGAGTAGTAATATCCGGATCGTGATTGAAGGGGCACGGGGAGTGGGGACCACTTCATTTGGTAATTACTTACGCTTTCAGTCTGAAGTGAAAAAAAAGTATTTTACACCCAGTACAGAAATCAAAGTCGAGCAAGGGTGGCGATCAGAAACGTTGCTCGCGGCGTTGATTAGCAATTTTGTGAGAGAAATGGAATTGAGAGCGGAGTTTACTCAGGTCGTAGAAGATAAACGTTTTCAGTCTGCTAAAGCGTTATCTTCTCGTATTGCCGAAACGTATCGTTCATTTGGTGTGGATGCTTTTGGATTTGGTGCAAATTATGGAAAACAAGCAGGTGTTGTAACGCAACCACTGATTGTCCCGTCACCTGTATTGGGTCATCATTTGGAAGATTTAATTGCGCTTGTGAGAGAAGTGGGCTATCAAAATGGGGTATTATTTCAGTTGAATAACTTGGATCTTGGTGAAATACATGCACCGGAAGATATGAAGTATCTGTTAAACGCATTGCGTGATTATACGCAAATAGAGGGTAGCAATTGGTTGTTTGTAGGTGATGTAGGTTTAAGAAAATTTATAGCACAAGAAGTGGATCGTTTGGATGACATTATCTCCTATGAAGTGGATCTTAAGCCATTACCAATGACAGATATCACAGAATTGTTAGATAAACGGGTGAAATTTTATAGTGAATCGGAACGAGCAAAGTTGCCCCTTGATATAGAGGTATTTCATTATCTTTATACGATCACCCAAGGGCGGTTGAGGTATGTGTTTGGACTCGCATCTCGTCTTATGAATCGGTTGCATATTGGAGATTTGACTGACAGAGTAACGCTGTCGCTTGCAAAACCTCTACTCGTTAAATTGGGTAGAGATAGAGTGCAACGTTCAGATCTAACAGCAATAGAAGAGAACACTTTGAGATTACTGGTTGCAATGCCACATGCGACACCGTCCTATATCGCAAAAAAACTGCAAAGAACTGCCCAATATATAGGCCGTGTGTTATCAGTTTTGGTGGAGAAGCGACTGGCCTCCTCTAAGCGAATGGGACGTGAACGAACTTATACCCCTTCAATCGATGCCGTTATAGCGTATACAGATGTGACGGTATAATACCTGATGTGTCATTGCCGCCATTTGAGTGATAATTCTAAGTGGCGGGCGTGGTTGGCATTTGAGCGATGATACGCGATAAGGTATGAGCGGCGTCTCTCGGCGTAATGTTGCATCAATGATGCACTTGTCGTGGGGCAGCTGCTTGTGGTACTGGCTATTTTTTCAGGAGGGGGTAGTGAGCGCTTACCCTTTTTCAGAAAAAAGACGCAGGCTATGACAGTGACTTCAGTAAATCTTCCAGCGTGACGCGATGGTGGATGATGTCTTCGGAATACATCGTTTCTTTGATAGGCAGGTTGGTAATTAATGCTATGTGAATTTGTTTAGTGGTTTTTGTTTTGGTTTTAAATACGGCTACTTTTTTAAGAAGTGACCGTGCTTCTTCTTTGGTGACTTGGAAGGGCTGCATGGTATATTTCATTTCGCAGATGGTAATGACACCATCTGTTCGATCAAATAATAAATCGATTTGTGCACCCTCATCTAGACTCTTTTTGGGTATGTAATGCCAACTACCGACTGCTGCAGATGCTGAGATATTTAACGTTTTTCTGATCTGCGCAATATGCTTATAACAAACAGATTCAAATGCATAACCAGCCCATGAACGCCAGCTAGGAGACTGACATTTCTCTAGCCAATAACCTGTCGTTTTATCCAATTTTTTAATGGTTGATAAGGTTGGTTCAATCCAGTTTAAGTAAAACAGAGTATACTCATCAATTACTCGGTAAAATGTTCCTCTTCTCGTAAACCCATAGGGTTTAAAACTAACGATAAAACCTGATTGTTCTAGCGCTTCAAGTCGTTTTTTTAAACGACCTCCATCAGTTGAAAGTTTGGATTTTTTTAAAATATCTGTTCGTTCAATACCTTGATGTTTTGATGCAATCAGTCGTACTAATTCTTCATGAGCTTCTGCATTGTCAAATAAAGAAGCGTATAACCGGCCAAACTCTTCTACTAGTTGTCCTTTATTTTGAAAACAGAGTTGATCAATATTTTGTGGAACGGATAAGTGTTTCTTGAGGAAATTTAAATAATATGGCACACCGCCTGTTACCATAAAAATTTCTAATATCTGGTTATGATGATAGTTCATCCCTTTAGAGGCAATATAGGCTTTAGTTTCTGCTAAATCAAAGGGTGCTAGTGGGATTTGCGCACTGATACGATTGTGTAACCCGCCTTTTTGGCTAATTACGTGATCTAACATCCAAGAAGCAGCAGAGCCACAAACAATGAGCTTAATGTTGGGCAGATCGCTCCAATAGCGATTCCAATAATATTCTAATGCTTGAATAAACCGCGAACGTTTACTCGAAAGCCACGGTAATTCATCAAAAAATAAGATAACAGGTTGTTGCAGTGCCTCACGTTGTATCGTACGTGTTAAAAGATCAAAGGCTTTTTTCCAGTTGAGTGGATTGGTAATAGTGAGTTGCTGCTCATAAAATGTTGATTCAATAATTCGCGTAAAATCATCTAATTGTTCAGTCATTGTTGCATCACGTGTGCCTGTGATATGAAAAAATATTCCACGTTTCTGTTTGAAAAAAGTTTTGATTAGGTAGGTTTTGCCAATGCGCCGTCTACCATAAACCGCAATAAATTCGGCAGTTTCTGCGCGATAGGCATGATCTAAAGTTTCTTTTTCTGTATGCCGACCAATGAGTACGGGTTTTTCAGTTTTCATAATACCATCACTTATCATACAATCTTATGTGGCGGTATAATACCAGATTTGTAATTATACCGCCATTTATAAATGTATTTTATGCGGCGGTATAATTTGGAATTTGCAATTATACCGCCACTTTAGTAGTTATTATACGTGGCGGTATAATGCTATCTGGATAATCTATTGATTTTTAATAAAAATTCCTTATCGGGCTTAAACCCCGGTCTTCAGGCTGGATTGAGCGTAGGAGGGGTACTCACCCCACCTCGAAGGATGTGAGCCCAAAAGTGCGTTCTAATGCAATGTTGGGGGCGTCGCCGGTATACATGCGAATGGTTTCGAACTCGGGTGTCATCCCGAATGATGCTGCTTAAGATGCATGAAGCAAGCTGATGACGCAAGGGCTTAACAATATTGCCTTGTGCGCGACAGATTGGGAAAACTGTTACTGTGTGCGCAGTTCCTAAGAGTTCCTTAAACTATATAAGTTAACCTGTGCCCTCCTGACAACACTCAACGAGAAACCTGCCATGCTATATGTTCAAATTATACTCAATGAAAAAGAGCATATCGTAGATGGGGGTGCATTCTTACCCTACTTGCAATCACTGAATGTGAGTCAAATTCAAGAAATCAATGTGATCAGTCGTGGCTCCTTGCTTTCTTCACAACCACAAGCAACGCTCCCAGAGGGGGGCACCATTGCAGCACTGGGCCCGATGGCTGAACTGACCGCGATCCTGCAGAAGTTACAGACGGTAGATGGCGAATGTGAACGCTTTCAAGCACAATATAATGCATTACTGCAAGACGCCACAGCGCTATTGACTCGCCTACTACACGCCTATCAACACTTATCTGACCAGGATGCCTCACCCGATGTGCTGTTCGATTGTCTATGTGGCGCTCTGGAATCAGTATCAAACATTGTATCTATTAACCTAGACCCCATCACATCTTTTAAGCCTGTATCCA
>Ga0155640_1158_pt1 | contig 11927 bp, 10 predicted proteins | sample RifCSPhighO2_12_FD_107297 | JGI IMG/M metagenome (GOLD analysis project Ga0155640, IMG submission 107297) | Gammaproteobacteria bacterium RIFCSPHIGHO2_12_FULL_45_9 | reverse complement strand
GATTGTCTTATAATTTTTGTGAGAGATGTCTCACAAAATTAGGAGTGAGTATGCAAGAAACGACTTATCAACGCCCTATTTTGAAGGAATTATGTGAGCGTATAGCAGAGCCTCGGCACCACATCCAAGTATTGTGGGGGCCGAGACAGGTGGGTAAAACGACACTGGTAGAGCAATTGTTGAGTAAAATCAATATATTGTCACACTACGTGTCGGCGGATCAACCTGTATTAAATGATGTCCATTGGTTAGAGCAGCAATGGCAGAGAGCACGTTTATTATTGAAACAAGCGGTATCCGAGCAGGGTGTATTGCTGATCTTGGATGAAATTCAAAAAATTGAGCAATGGTCAGCGATTGTCAAACAATATTGGGATGAAGACAGTTTTCACAAACGGAATATTAAGGTACTGTTGTTGGGCTCTTCAGCCTGGTTGGTACAACAAGGATTGACGGAAAGTTTGGCGGGACGTTTTGAAATCTTGTCGGTTACGCATTGGTCGTATCCAGAAATGCAAGCGGCATTTGGGTTCTCTGTAGAACAATATGCTTATTTTGGCGGTTATCCAGGTGCTGCGGCATTTATTCAAGATGAAAAGCGGTGGCGAAATTATATTGTGGATTCACTCATAGAGACGACAATTTCTCGTGATATTTTATTGATGGCGCGCGTAGATAAGCCGGCATTATTGAGAAAATTATTTGAGTTCAGTTGTCATTATGCTAGCCAAATCTTTTCTTTGCAAAAAATCATGGGACAATTGCAAGATCGTGGAAATATGGCCACCTTATCTCATTACCTACAATTACTCGATACAGCCGGTATGATTCGGGGGTTAGAGAAATTTTCCGGTAAAGTCATTTCACAGAAATCTTCTAGTCCTAAATTACAAGTGCAGAATATGGCCTTGATGTCTGCCATTATACAGCGGCCTTTCGCGGAAGTTTCTGCTGCGCCTGAAGTGTGGGGGCGGTATATAGAATCTGCGGTGGGCGCACATCTGATTAATATGGCGAAGTCCATTAATGCTACTGTTTATTATTGGCGAGAAGGTCAGCAGGAAGTAGATTTTGTAGTGGTGTGGGGAGGGCAGATATTAGCTATTGAAGTTAAAAGTGGACTCAAGAAAAATCTTGGAGGATTTAAGGCGTTTACAGCACAATATCCAGTAGCAAAAACGGTGTTGGTAGGTGGCTCAGGTATTCCTTTAGTTGATTTTTTAATGCATCCCCTGACCGTATGGTTTGAGGTGTAGTATCTTTTTGTGATGCGGGTTAGCTGCAACAATCGTTGCAAAAAACATTCGATAAAATTTAAAAAATACTTTTTTATCAAATAGTTAATTAAAATGAATCGTTGCAATAATCGATGCATTTTGAATGCCAATCTGCTATCTTAATAAGATGTCAGACCGATATCATGAACAATTAGTACAGCTGTTGCGCCGTTCGCATACCATGCGGGGTCGGGTATTGTGTGAAGCCTTAGGGGGGATTCATAAGTCGACATTAACACGTGCTTTAAAAGGATTGGGGCCTGATTTAGTGGTGCTGGGGAAGGGGCGGCGTGTGGCTTATGGATTGCGGCGGCCGCTTCGTGGGAATGCACACCCTATTCCGGTTTACCAAATTGATACTGAAGGTCGGGGTGTGAAGATCGGGTTATTGCAAGCTGTTTACCCACAGGGTACAGCGTTTCAGTGTGAACCTCCCTGGACATGGCCTTTAATCGGCGATATGCAAGAAGGATGGTTCGATGGGTTACCCTATCTGCTGTACGATATGCGTCATCAAGGGTTCTTGGGGCGTCAGTTTGCGAAACGATCGGCATTAATGCTGGGGGTTTCAGAGGATCCTGATGCTTGGAATGATGATGATATTATGCATGTCCTTTCGATCAGTGGCATTGATCAACCGGGTGACTTGATTGTGGGAGAGGTGGCGTACCGCCAATATTTGGCAGGTCGAGTCAATGGGCAAAAGCATTCTATCACGGACACTGAATTAACAGAGCGCTATCCTCAATTAGCGGAGACTGCGTTGACCTCTGGGGTAGGGTATTCTTCCGCAGGAGGCGAATGTCCGAAGTTTACTGCTAATCGATGGATTAATGGAGAGCCCACGGAAGTCATTGTTAAATTTTCGGGGATGGAGCACTCTCCGACGGGGATTCGTGCTGCAGATTTATTGGTATGCGAACAGATTGCGTCGCAAGTGGTACTGCAGCAATTAGGTATTTCAGCCGCAACGAGTCGCATTTATCGTATTCAGGGGCGGACATTTTTAGAGGTGGATCGTTTTGATCGGCATGGGCTGTTCGGGCGTTCGCCTGTATGTACTTTGCAAAGTATCAATGCAGCAGTATGTGGGCATACGGGGCCTTGGCATATCGTGGCGGCTGGTTTGCGCGCAGCTGGATTTTTGGCGGTAGCTGAATTTCGGAAAATTGCATTATTGTGGTGGTTTGGCAAGCTGATTGGTAACACAGATATGCATGAAGGTAATTTAGCCTTTCGGCCGGGGCTCGTATTGGCACCAATCTATGATATGTTACCGATGTTCTATGCACCCACACGCAGTGGTGATTGTCATGACATGCCGTTGTCACCCGATTTACCATTACCAGAAGAGCAATCCCTGTGGTTTATGGCAGCAGAAGCAGCGTGTCAATTTTGGGAGAGTTGTGCTCGTGATACGCGCATCAGCGTTTCTTTTCAACAGGTGTGTCGAGAGAACCATGAAAATGTAGCGAGACTTATGCGGCAGTTGGATTGACCGTGAGTTCAAGAGTATAGCACGTCCTTCACTTGCTGCCACGGAAGAGCGACAATATGATCTGTGATTTGCATGATGTGTGGCGTGCGACAAATAATAAAACCCTGCGTTGCTTCAGGATATTCTGCTAAAAATAATTTGAGATGTTTGGCATCACTTTCTGTGGGAGATTCTGTCCACTTCACTTCAATGGGAATATAAGCTTCTGGTGTTTCTACCACCCAATCTACTTCGACGCCACTCGCATCTCGCCAATACTTTACTGTCCATCGTTTTTGTAGCGCGCGAATGGTTCGTATTAATTCTAAGCCCACATGTTGCTCCAACAAATGTCCCATCTGTTCTCGAGATAAGCGTCGACCTTCACGTGCTGCTACACGTCGCACACCTAAATCATATAAAAGATACTTGGGTGCTTTCGAAAGCTTGTGACGTGTTTTACTGTATGTGAATGGTTCAATACGTTCTGCGACCAAACAATCTTCTAAAATTTGATAATAACCTGTAATGGTAGTATGAGTGACGCCAATGTCTTGGGACAATTTATTAAAATTAACGAGCTTTCCCGAATCCGCAGCAGCCAACTCAAGAAATCGCGCAAAGTGCCCCAAATCACGTACCACTGCTTCTGCGCGAATTTCTTCTTCTAAATAAATCGTAACATAGGCTTCTAGCAGTTCTTCCCGAAATGTTTCATTGTCTTGTAACACCACGTCCGGTAATGCACCGTCCAACAATAACGCTTCTAATGAATAGGAGACAGACTGTAATTCGGTTTGCATGAAGGGATCTAACCGTAACGGCATGGCTCTTCCGGGTAATAAATTGACTTCACCACTGCGGCGCAATTTTCTGGCTGATGAACCGGTCAAAATAAATGAGGCAATCCGTCTATCAATGAGGTCTTGTACTGCGTCCAGTAATAAGGGGATTTTTTGGACTTCATCGATTACGACTAAGGGTAGGGCATTGGGTGGGGTATTTGCTTTCGTAGAAACCAATGCTTCTACTTCTGCCGTCAGTGCAAAAGGTTCCTTCTCATAACGTAATCGATTGCGTGGATCAGCTAATGTCAGTCGCTTATCAACCGGTATGCGATTAATTAACGTTGTTTTGCCTGTTTGCCGGGGGCCAAGCAGTAAAATGCTTTTTCCACGTGATAGCAAGGCCTGCAATGCCGCTTCTAGTTGCCGTTCAATATACTGTTCGTGACGCATCCTGCACGCTCCTTTTTGGCTATTTTTATACTATACTAGCAAATTTCCAGGAAATTTTCATTGTATGCTAGAAAATTGTGTGTCATCTATACCCATGCAAATTCATTATGCCCCTCTCCCAGCAAATTTATCAGCACATAATATACCCCATTTAATCTTATCTTAATGATATAAGATTACTCTACATAACATACGAGTTGCATTTTAAAATCGAGAGTAAGGGCAATGTTAGGGTATTCGTGGCTTAAAAAACAATCAGTTGGAGTACTTCTGGCGTTGCTGGGGTGTGTGGTTTTGACGCCAGTGACGTGGGGTGGTACGTGCTTTCAGCACGTTACAGCCAATAATCAGGTGTGTACTGACCTGTGGTTACATAATGATGGCAATGCAACTTGGACGCTGACCAATAAAATATCTCCCGTACCGGGGGGCAGTAGTGGTGGCACCCTGTCAGGCAATCAGTATGATATGGTGGCTATTCCGAGTGCAGGGTATGTGTTTGTGTCCCCAGCGGGCGGGTTTTTGTCTCCTGGAACTGTCAGTGGCATTCCTCAAGAGCTTAAGCCACACACGAGGGGAGAACTCATACAGTGGTGTGCCACCGTAAGCGCATCTAATCCGAAGGACCCAGAGTTGGTCATAGAATATAAAAGTAATTATGGCCAAGTCGTTGTATTAGATTATGCTATGCATGCAGATGGGTGTTCGCTTGCAGCGGTTTCTTCATTACCCGCCGGGACTATCAATTACATTACGCATAACTTATCGCAGCAGTTTAAGGGGACGGTTAAGACTACCGGCAATGATTCCGTAACGACTGTTTTTGGTACACCGCCTAGAGGCGCAGTGAGTTCCATTAGCTGGACTTTTAAGACAGATTCACCCAGTCTTGCACCGGCGATCACGCCTATTTTGCAGGATAAAATGACGCGGCTGCAGCCGGGGTTTGCGGTTACGTGTACGGCCAGTAGTTCGAATCAGAAGGCCCCTCATTATTCTGTGACATGCCAAGCGAAGAGGAAAGAGACATGAGGTTATTCGGGATGTATCGGCCGCAATGGGTTCGGTGTATTGTGGGCTGTTTATTGTTCTGCGGGGGTATCGGTGCCGCAGTTGCAGGGTGTCCTACGGCTCACTTGAATTATTCTATTTATAATGCCAGTTCAACCACTTGGAATATGAAAGAATTGGGTATGCCAGGTATCAGTTCTACAAAACCGGTGCCGGCAACACTGGCACCGGGTGCTAAATGGTCTACAACATTTTCCCTGCAGAGCCACTGCGCTGATCAGTATATGGCCAACCTTAATTCACCTAATCGGGGGCTCTATACCATTAGTTTGTCGTCTGGTACAACCTCTATCCTCGTATGGCCTTTAACTGAGGAGTGGATGCTGCAGGAGGCGGCAGCAACTGAAGCGCAATTGCCCAAAATAACGGGCACCATAACGTATTATCCACCCCAGCGCGCTCCGCCGTTCTATTACCCCGTATATCAACCTGTAGAGAATTGCACAACAGTGGATCCATTGTTTGGTCTACCAGTTTGTTCTCAGGATGTGGATGGATACTCATCTACGGATTTTCTATCCGTGCCATGGAGTCAGATGGAAACAAGTGCTTATCGCAATTATGGATCTCTTTTTGCGGGTACCTGGGAGATTCAGCTCTCAGAGACTGCTGCTATTGACCTCACTATTTCGAATCCTTCTTGAGTTGGTTACTGGGGATAGAGCACTTGCTGCCACGGAAGGGCGATAATAGGATTCACGTGGCTCGACAGCCATTATCTAAATTTGTATAATGATCATTATCTAAATTTAGGCAGTCTAAATACATGCATATTGATCCACAATTTTTGGTGCATAATACCCACTGGGATGATCCGCTCCATTTTGCAGATCAGGATCCGCAATTAAAACGGTTGAAAAAACAACCACTTGTGTGGAGTCCCGCGCTGTTATCGCATCTGCCGCGCGATATTCCGGGTATTTATACCTTGGGGGGTGGGCGGCAAATTGGTAAAACTACCTTGCTGAAACAATGGATGGTGGCGCTAATGGCATCCGGCATCTCGCCGCATACCATTCTCTTTCTGTCTGGTGAGCTAATTGATGATCATCACGCACTATTGCATACCTTACAGCATGCGTTGAGAGACATGCCCACCGCAGCGCTTAAGTTTATTTTATTGGATGAAGTGACGTATATCAGAGAATGGGATAAGGGCATCAAATATGCGGCAGATGCGGCATTATTAGACGATGTGATTTTATTGATTACAGGCTCTGATTTAGTGTTTATACAGGAAGCGCGCATGCGTTTCCCTGGGCGTCGTGGTACGGCAGCTGTGGCTGATTTTCACTTGAATCCGCTTTCTTTTCGAGAATGTGTGCAGCTCACGCAACCGACATTCGCCACTGTATTAGATGCACTGTCGTCTGACGTGTTGCCTTCACATGAGGAACTGACAGTGCTTTTTCAAGCATTTGATCGGTATTGTCTGCATGGAGGTTATTTAACGGCTATAAATGATGTTGCAAAATACGGTCATATCTTGAGCGCCACACTGGCTACTTATTCTGACTGGATTCGGGGCGATATGCTGAAACGGGGCAAAAATGAAACTTATTTGCGTGAAGTATTGTCTGCCTTACTGAAACGCTATTTGTGTCAAATTACATGGAATACATTGGCGCAAGATTTATCGATTGATCATCCAGCAACGGTTGCAGATTACGTGCATGTGTTGGAACGCATGGATGTCTTGTTCGTACAGGCAGCTTTACTAGAAGATAAATTAGTGGCAGCGCCTAAAAAAGCGCGGCGTGTTTTGTTGAATGATCCTTTTATTTATCATGCAATTCGTGCCTGGTTGATGCCCAGTACAGTATTAAATGGACAGATTACACACGATGTACTTCAAGAGCCTGAGTCCTATGGAAAAATTGTAGAAGCGGCTGTGATTGCGGAAATTAAACGACATTACCCCACATTTTACATTAAGGCAGAAGGTGAAGTGGATGTAGCCTATGTCCATCACGATCAATTTTGGCCTATTGAAATTAAGTGGACGAATCAATTACGCACGAAAGACTTAAAGCAGGTTTTAAAATATCCGCATGCTGAAATTTGGTCTAAGCAAATGTACCCTGGGCAGTGTCAGCATTTGTCGGTTCGGCCATTACCGTGGGCGTTATATCGTTTTGGCATGACAGGACTTGATGCATAGTTGACGCTTTCATGCCGCCATGTTAAGAACGGAGTTTTTTACGGATTATATAGGATGTTATTCATGATAGGTCAAAGAGGTTCTGCTCAGCTGCATCACCAGTATGGTCAGCAATGGGTGTCACATCTGAAGCAAGCCGGTGCTTTTTATTTAGGGCCGACGCAAGCAACCAAGACCGTGCGGTGCCCGCCGTGGCGTCCCGATCGTTTATTAACGGTACGAGAAGATGGGTCGGTATATTCGCTTGAGAATACGTGTGCCCATAATGGTGCGCGTTTTATGGAGCCGCGTGCTGAGGCAATGGTGTCACGCGGTACTTTGGTATGCCCGTGGCATTCATGGACGTATGACACCACGGGTCAGTTGTTACGAACGGGTGCGATGAACATTCCGCCCGATATTTGTCCTAATCGCGCATTGACGGCGCGTCCTGTGACAGTATGGCAAAGCTTGGCATTTGAAACGGCTGGTGACGCGGCGGATTCATTGACGCGTGCATTTGCGTTAATTGAACAAACAGTCCCGGGTATTTTTGATTTATCTCACTATCTCTATCGTACAACCCAGGTTGAACCGCATGACAGTGATGCGCTGATGAATATTATCAATTACTTGGATATTGCGCATTTGCCTAATCATCGTCTCACGTTAGGCGCTTTGGTGCAGACACGCGGTTATACGCATGTTGCGAATGCAGATGGGGTGATCCAGATGGTTCCCCTACATGCTCGGTGGATGACGGAAACGAGTGACGCAGCCGTGTACCGTTATGCGCGTGCTTATGGTGAATCGGGCTTACCTGTACCGGATTATGGTGCGGTGTGGGTCACCTTACGTTCTGGAATCATGTTGGAATGGTATCCTGGTGTGATTGTGGTCAGCCAGTGTGTGCCGAATGAAACGGATCCGTGGAAATCGGTATTCTATCATGATTTCTTTTATCATCAGGATACGGATGATGCATTCCAAGCGGCGCATCAAACGGTTTTTGCTGATACGGGAGATGAAGATCATGTGTGGTGTCGGGGTGCAACAGCATACTTGAAAACCCGTATGGCAGCGGGTCAGGGTGATCTTCCATGGGGCTGTGTGGATCCCGTGTATGAGAATTATGCGGATTGGTATTATGGGGTGGTGGATTCTGTATTATAGCGGCGCATCAATTTGATATATAAAGAAATAATTAGTATTTTAGTCGATATTTAAGATTTATTTAAGAATTTTATGGTATTCTATTGTTTGCGGCACAGGAGTGTCATATCAATCAATAGCGTATTAGATTTTGGAGAGAGGTATGTTTACACGTACATGCATGGTAGATCCGGTGAAACTGAATGATGCTTTAACAACAAAAGATTTCGGTACAGCAAGGTGCTTATTGGGTCAGATGGCGGATAATGCTGTTGTGGCGTTATGCGCCGAGTCAATAGAGGACATAACGAAGATGATGAACAACGCAGACACTCTGGAATCAGAAGACCGTGAACATCTGCAGGCTTGTCTGCTCTTCTGGGAAGAGGTGAAACAACAGTATGAGCATCAGGCAGCACAGCCCCGGCCCCAGCTTCAGGGAAGATAGCCAATCTTTTGATTTTTTTACTGTGTCTTTAAATATCTCACCGCTGGTCCTTTCCCCACGCGCTGGATGAGCCCAGCCTTCAGTAATTGACTTAATTTTCTACTGGCTGTATTACGCGATACATGCAGATAGGCTTGTACATCCTCTATTTTGATGATTTCATGCATATTGAATAAAGCGAGCAATTGTGCTTCGTCTGATGAAAAGCTTTCTGCGTTGGGTAGGAAATGGAAGATCACTTTTACACTATCAGCCCCTTCAATAAATTCTGGCTGTTTAAGCCCCGCTTGTTTGCAACTGGCTAAAATTAATCGAATACCTGTGCCCAATTTTTCAATGATACCAAAACGACGTGCAATTCTGGCTAAATTTGGATTTCTTAAATAGGTGGTGCCATCACCTAAGTTTGTGATATCAACCAATCCTGGAAAATTACCTGGATTAAAAATTTCTAATCGATTCTCATAGAGTGCAATTTTGACAGAGCCAGGAATGGAATATTTCCTATGTAATAAGGCATTTACAATCGCTTCTCGCAAGGCTGTTTCGGGAATGAGCATTTTTCCTTGGAGTTTTGTATCGTGTAATTGATAATGATGCATGAGCCAAGAACGCACTAATCGAAAACTGGTTGTGATTTGCTGTTCTAAACAACCGTGTATTTCCTCACTTTGAATGATGTTTCTACCCTCTGCGCCATGAAATCGCGTACATTGCACCATGGCTTCTGGAATATGGGTATGTGGCGTTTCACAAAATGTGAGTACCCCCGCCACTGTTGGATAGTATTGCTTCGTTTTGACACCTGAGGGCGTTAAAATCTTTTCGGCAACGAGACGGGTTGTTTGTACCTTACCGAAAATATCATATAGTAGGTTTTGCGATAAGATCTGGGTATCCGCATGAATGGCTTCCTCGTCAAAAGAAAGACGTTTATTTTCACGCAGCAACTCTTCAATATATTCTGCGCTGGCTTTGCGTGTATTAGGTCCTGCACGTAAATAAACGCCTTGTGGGATGCCCTCACTTTTAATAAAAACAGGTTTTTTGATGCTGGATGGTACATCAATAATCATGACACTCAGATCTTCAAAATTTCTTTCATAGATTTCAATCAATAGACTGGGACTTGTTGCGTCATAAACACTATTAGGAAATTCCTCATAGAGGCGATTCCGTGTTGCTTCATCAATGCCAATCAGTTCGCGTGTCTTGTCATCCACGCCAATGATGATTTTCCCGCCTGTTCCATTGGCAAATGCCACGCATGTTTTTACTAAATTCTGAAAAGCAGGTAACTTAGATTTAAATTCTAAGGATTTTGATTCTCTTTCTGGATATATATAATCCACGGCAACGACCCATATTAACTCAATTGCACCAATTATAATTGAATTGCATTAATTGCACCAACTTTTTGTGAATTGCACCACATGGTGCAATTGTGGTGCAATTGAGATCGCGTTATTCTAGTAAACTGGCTATCGGATCTGTGGGTTTTTCTGTATAGAAGGGATTGTCCCGTTGTTCGGTGATCCGCTGATATTTATCGATTTCTGTTTGTTGCGCAAAGCTTTTCGGATGAGTTGCATCAAATGCTTGCAGTGTTAAATCAATCTCGCTAACGTAACGCGTATGAATTGGGTTCTTTATCATGAAAGTCAGGCCTTATCCGGTTGGTTTGGCCCCATTATAGCAAAAAAACTATATAAGAGAGTAGAATGGTCACGGGATTATCGGCATTGGGCTTAACATGGGCGGATTTACGTACACCTGTTGGGTTACTGAAATTGGACGCGCATTTTTTGACATATCTGGAGAAAGCCGCCCCGGATCTCTTAGCGACGATTGCGCAGTTTCGGCATGAAGATACCGTGTCGCCCATTGCGTTATCTGACGGGTTATTGGCCCTGGCGCCTCATGTAGAAGCATTTGTGGCTGATTTTTTTGGTGTGCGTGTAGAAGTCGAGCGTTTACGACAGTCTGTTTTACGGGAACAAGGCATCTTTACCTTTAAAGAGAAAGCTGTGTTGCGTGATGCGAGACGGGCCTTGAAGCGCACAGGGTTGCCTTCGTTTGCAGAACAAGATAGGTGGTTATCAGCGCAATTAACGATGGCTGCGAAATCGGGTGATCGAGAATGGCAAGTAGCACAGTTGGCGGAAACATGGCTCGCTGATTTGGCTACTTATCAAGCAGAATGGGATCAACTGATTAATTGGTGTATTTTGGCCATGACCACACCAGAAGGCCAAGCAGCAGTTGCAGATTGGGTGAGTTTTCGGTTGCCTCAGAAAGTGGACCCAGCGCATTTGGTTCCTTTGGCCCCTGCGTCGGATTTGACACCCCCTCGTTTGCAAGGTGCGGTGGCGCTACGGGAACGTCAAGGGTTTCAGTTGACGGATCCCCGTATGTCGGAACGACAAGTGCAGAATGAAACGCACTATTGTGTCTATTGTCATGAACAAGATGGGGACTTTTGTGGCAAAGGGTTTCCGGTCAAGAAAGCGGATCCCACATTGGGGTTGAAAACCAATGCATTAGGCGATGTGCTGGCTGGCTGTCCTCTCGATGAAAAAATTTCTGAAATGAATTACCTAAAAATGCAAGGATTCAGCATTGCACCGTTAGCAGTGGTGATGGTAGACAATCCGTTGTGTCCTGCAACGGGGCATCGTATTTGTAATGATTGTATGAAGGCGTGTATTTATCAAAAACAAGATCCTGTCAATATTCCACAAATTGAAACGCGCGTGTTAACAGATGTATTGTCGTTACCGTATGGCGTGGAAATTTTTGATTTATTAACACGATGGAATCCCTTACGCCGTACACAATGGTGTGAAGCCGCTTACAATGGATACAAAGTATTGGTGATGGGAATGGGGCCTGCTGGTTTTACCTTAGCGCACTATTTGTTGATGGAAGGGTTTGCGGTGGTGGGCGTTGATGGTTTAAAAATCGAACCATTAGCGTCACCATTGCTCACAGATCCCATTGCATCTTATGCTGATTTTTGTGAATCCTTAGATGATCGTGTGATGTTAGGATTTGGGGGGGTTGCAGAGTATGGTATTACGGTGCGTTGGGATAAAAATTTTCTGAAACTGGTGTATCTCACGTT
>Ga0155640_1191_pt1 | contig 11929 bp, 10 predicted proteins | sample RifCSPhighO2_12_FD_107297 | JGI IMG/M metagenome (GOLD analysis project Ga0155640, IMG submission 107297) | Gammaproteobacteria bacterium RIFCSPHIGHO2_12_FULL_45_9 | reverse complement strand
AACCATTAAAATGAATGGGTATCGGCCGGGTCATGCGCCAGTCTCCTTGGTGGAAAAGCGGGTGGGGGCAGACTTACGTCAAGAAATCGCGCATGAATTGGCGCGTAAAGAAATTCAACAGTTTATGGAAAAAGAGCCGCAAGAGATTGTTGGGCAAATTCAATTTGAATTGGGGGACATGAAGGCGGGTGAGCCGGTGACATTTCGGGCGTCGTTTGAGGTATTTCCAGACGTCACCTTTGGTGATTGGGGTATGATATCGGTAGAGCGTTGGCAGGCAGATATTCAGGAAGATGATATTTCTAAGATGATTGAATTGTTGCGTGAGCAGAATAAAGAATACGTGGCTATTCTGCGCCCGGCCCAGTTGCAAGATCAAGTCTTGCTGGATTGTGAAGGATTTTTGGTGGCGGACAATACGTTGATTGCAGGGAGTCAATTAACAGATCATACGGTTGTGTTGGGTTCAAATGCCTTGATTCCTGGGTTTGAAGAGGGGTTAGTGGGTGCGAGTGCGGGTGAATCGCGCACGTTGAATCTGACTTTCCCTGAGAATTATGGTCACAAGCCGTTAGCGGGTCAAGCTTCCCGATTTGAAGTGACTGTCAAGGAAGTGCGTGAACCGAAATTACCGGAGTTATCAGAAGAATTTGCGGAGAAGTTAGGGATTGAGGGTGGATTATCTGCATTACGTACGCGCGTGCGGGAGCGTATGGAAGAGGAAGTCACACACTTATTGCGTGAGCGTTTGAAGAAAGACACGTTTGCTGCTTGGGCTAAAGCGAACCCTGTGATGGTGCCGGATACATTAAAGCATGAAGAGGCGAAGATTGTGCGGGATCAAATGGTTGCGCGTGCATTTGGGGAGAAAAAACCGCCTTTTGAAGTGCCGGCAAATTTGTTTTTGGCAGAAGCGGAACAGCGTGTACGTTTAGGTGTATTGTCCCGGGCTTTTGTGCGTTTACATGATTTGAAAGTAGATTCAGCAGAAATTGAGCAAAAAATCATGGAGTTTTATCGTGGATTCCCGGATATCGATGTGGCGCGTTCTCAGTATTCACCGGACATGATGACACAGCACTTTCAGGCGGTTACTTTAGAAAGTGCGGTTTTAGATAAAGTTTTATCACTCATCACGGTAACGGATATTGTGTTACCTTATGATGAAGTGGTTCTGCGTTTGAAGGCAGAATCAGAAAAGGCAGAGGCGCCGGCAGCAGGGGATGTGGCAGAAGCAACTGATCCGCATGCTTGTCATGCTGGGTGTGAACACCACCATGATCACGATCACCAACACGAGGGAGAGACAGATGGAAAATAAAGGGATGTTGATTGAGAACACTGGATTAGTTCCCATGGTTGTAGAGCAAAGCGCGCGAGGTGAGCGTGCTTACGATATTTATTCTCGTTTGCTTAAAGATCGTATTGTTTTTTTAGTGGGGCCTGTTGAAGATTACATGGCCAATTTAGTGATTGCGCAGTTATTGTTTTTGGAATCAGAAGACCCCAAGAAAGATATTAGTTTGTATATTAATTCTCCGGGTGGAGCTGTGACGGCTGCCATGGGGATTTATGACACAATGCAGTTTATTAAGCCGGATGTACGTACCTTATGTTTGGGTCAGGCAGCTAGCGCAGGGGCGTTGTTGTTAGCGGGTGGTTCGCCTGGTAAGCGACATGCTTTACCGCATTCAACGGTTATGATCCACCAGGTGTTAGGGGGCTTTCAAGGGCAGGGGACGGATATCCAAATTCATGCGCGTCACATTCAATTAATCAGTGATCGTTTGAATCGTATCTTAGCCCAGCATACGGGTAGACCGTTTGAAGAGGTTGAAAGAGATACGAACCGGGATAATTTTATGACGGCTGAAGAAGCGTGTCAGTATGGTTTGGTTGATTCGGTGATCACACAACGTGAAGGGTAAAGTGTTATGAGTAAATCCAAGCCAGTGCGTTGTTCGTTTTGTGAACGAACGCAGTATGAGGTACGGAAATTAATTGCTGGCCCTAATGATGTGTATGTGTGCAATGAGTGTATTGCATTATGTATGAATATCATGCAAGGCGAGGAAGAGCCGTCTGTACCACGTGTTTTTGGGGAAAGCAGCACGCCGTTGCCGACACCGCATGAGATGCATGCACGGTTAGATGAATATGTGATTGGGCAAGATGCTGCTAAGCGGGTTTTGTCGGTAGCGGTTTATAATCATTATAAGCGGTTAATGCATGCGGCGCGTGATATTGGTTCAGGTAGTGCGCCAATTGAAATTGGGAAGAGTAATATTTTGCTGATTGGGCCTACGGGTTCGGGTAAAACCTTATTGGCGCAGACATTGGCGCGTGTTTTGGATGTACCATTTGCCATTGCGGATGCGACCACCCTCACTGAAGCAGGTTATGTGGGTGAGGATGTTGAAAATATCATTCAGAAGTTATTGCAGAATGCCAACTATGACGTCAAACGGGCGAGTCAGGGTATTGTGTATGTGGATGAAATTGACAAAATCGCACGTAAGTCAGATAGCCCTTCGATTACGCGTGATGTATCGGGTGAAGGGGTACAGCAAGCGTTGTTGAAGTTAATTGAAGGAACGGTCGCAGCTGTGCCACCCCAAGGGGGGCGTAAACACCCACAGCAAGAATATTTGCAGGTGGATACCACGAATATTTTGTTCATTTGTGGGGGTGCGTTTGCTTCATTGGATAAAGTAGTACAAAACCGTACTCAGAAGAGTGGTATTGGTTTTACAGCAGAAGTGCGTTCGCCGGATGAACAGAAGGCATCAGAAGCGTTGGCGCGTTTGGAGCCAGAAGATTTGATCAAATATGGATTAATTCCTGAATTTGTGGGCCGCTTGCCTGTGGTGACTGTGTTAGATGAGCTAGATGAGGTAGCGCTCATTCGGATTCTGACAGAGCCAAAGAATGCGTTGGTGAAGCAATATGCGGCTTTATTCAATATGGATGGCGCACATTTAGAGTTAACAGAGGCTGCATTACATCAAGTCGCAAAACAGGCAATTGAGCGTAAAACGGGTGCACGTGGGTTACGTTCCATTGTGGAAAATACGTTATTAGATGTCATGTATGATCTACCCTCACAGCCTAACATTGAAAAAGTGATTATTGATGAGGCGGTGATTTTAGGGAGTGCGAAGCCGGAATACCAGTTTCGTTCAGCAGGAGAGGCTGACAAACCCAAAATGTTGACAACCGTAAAGGTGGATGAGTCAGAAGGGGGGGCTGAAAAGTTACCGAAAGCGCGGAAGTTAAGGTCGTGATTTTCTGGTAAATCCCCCCCCTGCCCCCCTTGAAAAAAGGGGGGATTTAAAGAAGTTTTCATGATTAATTGCTCAAAGAGGTTTTGAAAAATGGCACGAGTAACGATACAAGATTGTTTAGCGCATGTTGCAAATCGGTTTGATTTAGTGATCACTGCATCACGTCGCGCGCATGACTTGGAATTAGGCATGGTGACCCCGTTGGTACCAGAAGACAATGATAAGCCTACGGTCATTGCTTTACGTGAAATTGCAGCGGGTTATGATGTTTCCGCTGTACAGGAAGAAGATCAGGGTGGAGATCGCCCCAGTGCGCGTGTATTGGCCTTGGCTGAAGCGGCTAAACGTGCAGCAGGACGTGCAGTGGATGAGGCGGCTGATGAAGCGGATGATGAGCTGGGGACTGAGGCGGAGTAGCGAGTCCTCCCTCGGCTCACGATGACGATTGCTGCTGATACTGTTATAGTAAGATTTAAGTTCAGGTGGTGAGGATCGTGTGTGCGTTTATTCAAAAAACTGCGTCGTAAGTTAGATTATCTGACATCCGAAGAGATTTTACGGATCTACGAAGCTTTTTTATTAGCATTAGAAGCGCATCGCGGTCAGAAACGTCGTACGGGCGAACCCTATATTACGCATCCTGTTGCGGTAGCCTGTATTTTGGCAGAATTGCGTTTAGACGCACAATCGATCATGGCGGCCTTATTGCATGATGTGATTGAGGATACGCCCGTTCAGAAACGGATCATTGCTGAAAAATTTGGTGACCAAGTTGCCAATCTCGTAGATGGTGTCAGTAAACTGACACAAATTGAATTTGTCAGTCGTGCAGAAGCGCAGGCGGAAAACTTCCGTAAGATGGTCATGGCAATGGCCCATGATATCCGAGTCATTTTGGTTAAGTTGGCAGACCGTCTGCATAATATGCGTACGTTAGGTTCGTTGTCTGAAGAAAAGCGTATCCGTATTTCTCGAGAAACGTTAGATATTTTTGCACCCATTGCCAAAAGATTGGGTATGCGCGAATTATCTGTTGAGTTAGAGGAATTGGGTTTCCAGGCGCGTTATCCTATGCGATATAAGGTGTTGAAAGAGGCGGTACGTAAAGCGCGGGGTAATCGGAAGAAAATTCTGGGTGTCATTGAAAAAACGTTATATCAAAACCTCAGTCAAAGTAATATTCCCAGTTATACGCTCGCGGGTCGTGAAAAGCATTTGTATAGCATATACCGTAAAATGCAAACCAAGCATATTCCTTTTGATGATATCATGGACGTGTATGCATTTCGGATTATCGTAGACAGTGTTGATACCTGTTATCGTGTGTTGGGTGTAGTGCATGGTACGTTTAAACCAGTGCCTGAACGTTTTAAAGATTATATTGCGATTCCTAAAGCGAATGGGTACCAATCCTTACATACGACCTTATTTGGTCCTTATGGATTGCCCATTGAAGTGCAAATTCGCACGACTGAAATGGATCGTATGGCGAGCAACGGTATTGCTGCACATTGGTTGTATAAGACGGATGATTCACAGTTACATAAATCGCGTGTGCGTGCGCAAAAATGGGTGAAAAATTTATTGGAATTGCAGCAACGATCAGGCAGTTCATTAGAATTTATTGAAAGTGTAAAGGTGGATTTATTCCCCGATGAGGTTTACGTTTTCACACCACGCGGCGCCATTATGGAATTACCCAGTGGTGCGACACCAGTAGATTTTGCGTATGCAGTTCATACGGATATTGGCAATACGTGTGTGGCGGCCAAAGTGGATCGGCAAGTAGTGCCTTTATCCAGTGTATTGGTGAGTGGTCAAACAATTGAAGTGATGCGCTCAGATGATGCGCGGCCTAATCCTGCGTGGTTGGATTTTGTGGTGACCAGTAAAGCACGTAGTGCTATTCGTCATTTCTTGAAGTATCAACAGCGTAGTGAATCCTTCTCCTTAGGAAAGCAATTGTTGAAAAATCAATTAGCATCACATGGCTTGGCATTACGTAAAATTCCGAAAGCAGCATTAGAATATTTTATGCAAGAAACGCAGTCTAAGTCGTGGGATGATATATTGGTTGAAATTGGCCTAGGCAATCGCGCAGCGGCGTTAGTTGCGCAACGATTGACAACCTTAGTGTCTGAGCATGCTGATTGGAGTCAGGCTGTATTAGATACAGAATCCTCAGACACTTCTCCGCGTCCGTTAGCGATTAAGGGGACAGAAGGACTGGTCATGCATTTCGCAACTTGTTGCTATCCGGTGCCGGGGGACCCCATTGCGGGGATTGTGGATACGGGGTCGGGTGTGGTTGTGCATATGCAAAGTTGTGCTGAGGTGATGAAATTATTATATGAACCCAATCGCTGTATGCCGTTGCGTTGGTCTGAAACGATAGAAGGGGAATTTTTAACGATCTTACGTGTGATGGTGATCAATGAACGGGGATTATTGGCAACCTTAGCGCTTGCTGCTTCTGATGCGGATGCGAATATTGTTGATATTTCTGTTCAAGATCAAGATGGTCGATTATATTTAGTGACATTCAAATTGCTGGTACGCTCACGTGATCATTTAGCGCGGGTCGTGAAGCGATTGCGTCAGGTAAAAAATGTGACGCGTGTGTTGAAGCGGGGGTAGACATGAAAAAGGTTATTCACACTGATTTAGCGCCAGCTGCCATTGGTCCGTATTCACAGGCGATTCAATATGGCAATCTCGTGTTTGTGTCAGGCCAGATTGGGTTTGATCCACAAACGATGACCATTGCATCCGATTTTGCGATGGAGGTGAAGCAAGTTTTTCTGAATTTAAAAGCGGTTGTGGAAGCATCACACCATACGTTGACCGATATTGTAAAATTAACGATTTACTTAACAGACATGGCGGATTTTCCAGTCGTAAATGCTGAAATGGAGGCCTGTTTTGTGGCACCCTATCCAGCACGTGCAACGATTGCTGTGAAAGCATTACCTCGTGGCGCGCGGGTAGAAGTGGAGGCAGTTGTGGGAAGTGGATAGTGCGTATGTCTCATATTGCTCGCCAACCAGTCACAGTATTGAAACCCGTTACAGCACGTATTGCAACGTGTTTAGCGCGGTTGCATATTGATACTATTCAAGACTTATGGTTCCATTTGCCTCTGCATTATGAAGATCGTACACAGCTAACGCCGATTATTGATGTTTTACCTGGTAATGCCGTATTGGTTGAAGGCACGGTGGTTGCAGTGACTCCCCAATTTGGGCGACGGCCGAGTTTATTGTGTCGTATCGAAGATGAAACGGGCAGCCTTTTTCTGCGTTTTTTTTATGGGCAAGCTTATCAAAAAAAACGGTACCAGGTTGGGACGCGATGGCGTTTTTTTGGAGAAGTGCGTTCTTATGGATCGCGTTTAGAGATTGTACATCCTGAAGCAGAGCCCGTTTCTGAAGAAACGACCTCGCTGCATTTATCTGATCAGTTAACGCCAATTTATCCTACTACCAAGGGAATTTCGCAACGTATATGGCATACTATCATGCAGGCTGCATTAGATGTATTAGAAAAAACAGAAGCGCATGAATTAGAATTGTTACCGATGGTATTGCCCATTCAACAAAAATGTAGCTTAAAAACAGCGTTATTTTATATGCATCGCCCACCCGTGGATGCAGAATTATCTACCATGCAAGCCGGAAAGCATCCCGCACATGTGCGTTTGGCGTATGAAGAATTGATGGCACATCATGTGGGATTGCATCAGTTTCGACAACAGATTCACACAAAGCAAGCACCTGTTTTGGTTGCGGATGCTTTGCAAGAAGAAAAATTCTTGCAGCAATTGCCGTTTGCGTTAACGGGCGCGCAGCAACGTGTATTGCAAGATATTGATGCAGATTTATCTCGCAATCAGCCCATGTTGCGGTTAATTCAAGGGGATGTTGGGTCTGGGAAAACAATTGTTGCGTGTTTGGCGATTTTGCGGGCGGTCGTGAATGGGTATCAGGCGGTCTTGATGGCACCTACTGAAATTTTGGCTGAACAGCATTTTGCATTGTGTCAAAAATGGTTTACGCATGTGGGTTTTAGTGTGGGCTTCTTGGTTGGGAGTCAAACGACTGCGGAACGCCTAGAAACGTTAACTGATTTGCAGGCGGGTCGTATGAACATTTTAGTAGGAACGCATGCTGTTTTTCAAGAAGATGTCAATTTCTCGACATTAGGTTTAGTGGTTATTGATGAACAACATCGTTTTGGGGTGCATCAACGGTTAGCCTTGAAAAATAAAGGTGAAACAGCAGAAATTGCGCCCCATCAACTCATTATGACAGCCACTCCCATTCCCCGTACACTGGCCATGACATTGTATGCAGACTTAGATGTGTCGATTATTGATGAGCTACCACCGGGTCGTCAACCGATTCAAACAGTTTTAATTTCATCAGCACGTCGTGACGAAGTGGTTGCGCGGGTTCAAGCGTTATGTGCGCAAGGCAAACAGGCCTATTGGGTGTGTACGTTAATTGAAGAATCGGAAAGTCTGGAAGCACAGGCGGCTACCACTATTCAAACGACGTTAGCAGAGATGATGCCTGAATTGCGTTTAGGATTAATTCATGGTCGTTTAAAATCCGCTGAAAAAGAAGCCGTGATGCGCGATTTTAAGGAAAAACGTTATGATGTGTTGGTGGCTACGACCGTGATTGAAGTAGGAATTGATGTACAGAATGCTGTCGTCATGGTGATTGAAAATGCAGAACGATTAGGGTTGTCACAATTGCATCAGTTGCGTGGACGTGTGGGGCGTGGAACAGACGCTAGTTTTTGTGTGTTATTGCATGATTATGCGTTATCAAAGGAAGCACGCGAACGGTTGCGAGTGATGCATCAATATCAAGATGGCTTTAAAATTGCGGAAGCGGATTTAGCCATTCGGGGGCCTGGCGAAGTACTGGGTGTGCGTCAAGCTGGGCTCGTCAAAATGAAAATAGCAGATTTGTTGCGGGATCAGTATCTATTAGCATCCGTTCAGAAAAGTAGTCAGTTTTTGGTGGAACATCACCCGGAAACAGTCGATGCCTTGATTGCGCGCTGGCTATCAGGCAGTGAGGTGTATGTGGGGGTGTAGGGTGATCTGTTACCGCCCCTACTAACGTGTGATCATGTTTGAACAAAAAACGGATAATTGAGGCAGCTAATGCGGGTGAAGCCAGTATTTTGATCGCATTATGACCTTAGATGATTTTTTCAGTGAGAAAATATCGCATTGCATAATTTTTATCCAGATTAGCGTGGCGTCTTTCCCAAAAAGGATGAGAAAAAGCTTGCCAGCGGCTATACTACTTCGCAATCAATGGTCCACAATCAATGGCCAAGAACCAGAGCCTTAAGAACCAGTTAGGCTATGTAGGAGTGTAGCATGATGCAAGCGATTAAGTTGCGTGGAGTCAGAACGCATAATTTAAAGAACATAGACGTAGATTTGCCTCGAGATCAATTGGTCGTCATTACGGGATTATCGGGTTCGGGTAAATCGTCACTTGCGTTCGATACCTTATATGCAGAAGGTCAGCGTCGTTATGTAGAATCTTTATCAGCCTATGCGAGACAGTTTTTATCGGTGATGGAAAAACCGGATGTTGATTTAATTGAAGGGTTGTCCCCTGCGATTGCGATTGAGCAAAAGGCTACATCACACAATCCGCGTTCAACGGTAGGGACCATTACGGAAATTTATGATTACCTGCGTTTATTATTTGCCCGTGTGGGAGAGCCGCATTGTCCCACTCACCATTATCGGTTAGAAGCACAAAGTGTGAGCCAAATGGTAGACGAAGTGATGCGGTTGCCGCCGGAAACGGCGGTGATGATTGTATCACCCGTTGTGCGAGAGCGAAAAGGCGAGCATGTTGAATTGCTGATGCAATTAAAGCGCAGTGGTTTTTTGCGTGCACGTATTGATGGTGAACTGTGTGAATTGGAAAAAGTACCGGCTTTATCCTTGCGGAAAAAACATACCATTGAGGTGGTGGTTGATCGATTAAAAGTACGTGATGGTATTCAATCACGTTTGGCAGAGTCGTTTGAAACAGCCTTACGTTTATCGGAAGGGCTCGCTATGATTGTTCCGATGGAAAAAGGGAGCATGCCAGAACGCGTATTTTCTTCGCGTTATGCATGCCCTGATTGTGGGTACAGTATAGAGGAATTAGAGCCGCGTTTATTTTCATTTAATAATCCTGTTGGTGCTTGTCAAACGTGTGATGGTTTGGGCATTCAACAGTGCATGGACCCTGAAAAAGTGGTTGTCAATACATCGTTGTCTCTTGCAGATGGTGCTATTCGGGGGTGGGATAGACGAACCGTATACTATTTTCAATTATTACAGACATTAGCACAATATTATAAAATCAATTTGGAAACCCCTTTCGAAAAATTACCCGAACGGCTTCAGAAAATTGTCTTGTATGGCAGTGGTGATGATGAAATGGTTTTTTCATATATCAGTCCAGCGGGTAGGGTCAGTAAACGTAAGCAAACATTTGAGGGTGTTATTCCGAATATGGAACGTCGTTACCGTGAAACAGAATCAGAAGCGGTACGTGAAGAATTAGCACGATATTTAACGGATTCACCCTGTACTGCCTGTGGTGGCGCGCGATTGCGTTTAGAGGCGCGGCATGTTTTTTTTGTGGGAAAAGATTTATCGGCATTGGTGAATTTATCTATTCAAGAAGCAAAAACGTTTTTTGAGCAGGCACAATTAACGGGTACGCGTGCTGAGATTGCAGAAAAGATTTTGAAAGAGGTGAATGCGCGATTAGGATTTTTAGTGAGCGTGGGTTTAAATTATTTAACGTTAGCACGTTCGGCTGATACTTTATCGGGCGGAGAAGCGCAACGTATTCGATTGGCGAGTCAGATAGGTTCTGGGCTTGTGGGTGTGATGTATATTTTGGATGAACCCTCCATTGGTTTGCATCAACGGGATAATGAACGTTTGCTGAATACACTGACTTATTTGCGTGATTTAGGTAATACGGTGATCGTGGTAGAACATGATGAAGATGCGATTCGGCTCGCAGATTATGTGGTTGATATGGGGCCGGGTGCAGGGGTGCATGGTGGATACGTAGTGGCAGCCGGTACACCAGAAACGATTATTCACAATGAAGCTTCGTTAACAGGTCAGTATTTATCGGGTAAAAAACGGATTGAGATTCCGATGCGGCGGGTTGATTCCAGTTGTCGTAATTGGCTGACGTTAACGGGTGCAACGTGCAATAATTTGAAAAATGTGACATTAGATTTACCCATTGGACTCATGACGTGTATTACAGGTGTATCTGGTTCTGGAAAATCGAGTTTGATTGGCGATACATTATATCCCTTGGCGGCGCAGCGATTAAATGGTGCTGCAGAACGGGTCATTGGTGCGTATGAATCCATTAAAGGGTTAGATGCATTTGATAAGGTGATTGCGATTGATCAAGCGCCGATTGGCCGTACACCGCGTTCTAATCCGGCTACTTATACGGGGTTATTTACACCGATTCGTGAATTATTTGCAGGTACAGCTGAAGCACGTGTGCGTGGTTATGAACCGGGCCGTTTCAGTTTTAATGTGAAAGGGGGGCGATGTGAAGCGTGTGAAGGGGATGGCGTTATTAAAGTTGAAATGCATTTTTTAGCGGATGTGTATGTTACCTGTGATGTGTGTCACAGTAAGCGATACAATCGGGAAACGCTGGAGGTGCATTATAAGGGTAAAAATATTTACGATGTATTGCAGATGACAGTTGAAGAAGGTGTTGTGTTTTTTGAAGCTGTGCCACAAGTGCATAAAAAATTGCAAACGCTCATGGATGTGGGATTATCGTATATTGCATTGGGGCAGAGTGCTATTACCTTATCGGGTGGTGAAGCGCAACGTATTAAATTATCGCGCGAGTTATCGAAGCGTGATACCGGGAGAACATTATATATTTTAGATGAGCCCACGACAGGGCTACATTTTCATGATATTGAACAGCTTTTACAAGTGTTGTTACGCTTGCGGGATGCAGGCAATACCATTGTCATTATTGAGCATAACTTAGACGTGATTAAAGTGGCAGATTGGGTGGTAGATTTAGGTCCTGAAGGGGGCGAAGGCGGTGGTGAGATTCTAGTAGCAGGAACGCCTGAACGTGTTATGAAAGAACCACGTTCTTATACAGGGCAGTTTTTGAAGCGGATACTCGTCTGATACTACCATGAAAGTTGAGGGCTCACTGGCATGACAGCATGAGTGGATTGGTGTGCGAGCCATTCTTCCCACATCTTGGCTGTATGAAATTTAGTGGTTTTTTTAGTTGCATGCGCATGTGGCGCATAGAAAAACAGCCAGAGGATATGGACTGGTTCTTTAAGTTGCGGATCTAGATAGGCTTCTCTAAATCCAAAGACACGACCATCACATTTTTTGATACTGACTTTAAACCAGGTTGCATCAGGGCGTTGTTTGACTAAATTGGACCACTGTTTTGCTTCGTTCGGTTCAAGTTTTTTGATGGTATGCCCTGTTGTTAAAAAACGTTCTCCCACAAGGGTATCTTGAACGAATGGCGAGCGCAATCCCGTTCATTTATGGGCGGGTCAAGCGAGTATTTTCCAGCTTGCATTTA
>Ga0155640_1058_pt1 | contig 11970 bp, 14 predicted proteins | sample RifCSPhighO2_12_FD_107297 | JGI IMG/M metagenome (GOLD analysis project Ga0155640, IMG submission 107297) | Gammaproteobacteria bacterium RIFCSPHIGHO2_12_FULL_45_9 | reverse complement strand
ACGACCGGGCAAGTCATTCGCTTAACGCCAGAAACTTCTATTGAAGCGCAGCGGGTGATTGGTGCAGATATTATCATGGCCTTTGATGAGTGTACGCCTGAGACGGGTGGGCGTGAAGCGGCACTGGCAGCGCTTGAACGTACGCATCGTTGGTTATTAGAATCCAAGGCCGTGCATGACGCACAACCCCATTCGGTTTACGGGCATCGTCAAGCATTATTCGGCATTATTCAGGGTGGCAGTTTTGAAGACTTGCGATGGGAGAGCGCAGAGTTTGTAACGCGTTTGGACTTAGCGGGCATTGCCATTGGCGGTGAAGTCATTGGGTTTGATATGGTCAAAACGGTGCAGGTATTAGATTGGATACGTCCGTTATTACCCCGAGATAAGATTCGTTACACGATGGGGGTGGGGTTGCATCCCCAAGATCTCATTGAGGTCGTCGCAGCGGGCGTGGATATTTTTGATTGTGTGGCGCCTACCCGTAATGCACGACACGGTGCGTTGTATCATGGGCATTGCGTGCCAGACAAGGGGTGGGTGCGTTTTGTACCGGGAGAAGACAGTGAGAATGGTCGGCTCTTGATTAAAAAAACGATTTACGCCACTGATGATCGCCCCATTTTAGCAGGGTGTGCCTGTTATACTTGTCAGCGTTTTTCGCGCGCGTATTTGCATTATCTGTTTAAACAAGGGTCGAGTTTATACGCACAGTTAGCGGCGATTCATAATGTAGCCGTAATGCAAGAAACCTGTCGCGTGATGCGGACAACCCTGTGCCCTTGAAAAAGGGAGGGGGCAGGGGGGGATTTTTTTCACCCCTTAATCTGTTTCTGCACATCTGATAAGGCAACCAACTGCGCATGTTCGCGTATGGCCTTGGGTAACTCTTTTAACGTTTCCTGTGCATCGGTTTTAGTTTCAAAGTCACCATAGACTAATTGGTAAGTGGTATTGTGTGCCGTATGGTGGGTATAGTAAAACGCTTCATCGTCTAAGCCCGCTGTTTTGGCATAATGAGTCAATGCATCGAGTGAATCACCGGTTTGAAGCAGTAACGTAAAATGCTGTGGAGCAGCTTGTAATAGGGCCAGTTCATCCACTGTGAAATGCGGTTTTGCCGGCACTTGTGGTTGTAATGCCGCTGCTTGTTGTTTAATGACGGGAGGCAAGGGCGGTGTCATGTGCGGTGTTATGGTTGCGGGTTTATTCGCAGATTCTGCTGTGGGGACGAGGGGAGTGACCGCTTGTGGCACTGCAGTGGGTGCGGGTGTAACGGCAGGTGTCACAGACGGCGTTGCATGCGCAGGAGGTTCAATAGAAACGGGTGTCGGATACAGCGAAGGGGTATCTGCAGCGGGAGTTTCCCATTGAATTTTGCCGTCGAAGGTCAGCATATAGCGTTGTGAACCGTTTTGTAATTCGACCCCTTGTTCATTGATTCGACGAACAACAGTTCCATCTTTTAAGTGAGAACCAGCGGTGACATCTTGGAAGGTCCCATTCATTGCCAGTGTGGCAGCCCAATGTCCTCCGGTTTGTTGTCCTAAATACGCTAACGTAATTCCTGCATTCGCCGCATTCTGTGTCGTTCCCGTGGTAGCACCAAAGCTAGTATCGTCTTGCGTGAAACGGTGTGTTTCTTGCGAGATCATGGCAATGTCATGTTGCGCTCTGGCAATGGCTAATTCCTCATTCAGTAGTTTGTGTTCCATTTGCGCCACTTCATACCGATTCACCATTTGCAAATACGCTTTTTGATCTTCAGTTGTCGCATTTGGTGTCGTATTCAAACCGGCTAAGCTGGTGTGCACACGCGGTGTTGCGTTGGCGTTGGTCGCTTGTGCGGGAGGATTGGCGTTATGATTGGCAGCGTTTTGTGTCGGTGCAGGGGGGGTGTTGCTTGCAGGCGCCGCAGCAACAGTGTGCGCCGCAGTCTGCGCAGATGCTGCGGGTTGTGGCGCAGGCGTGGCAATATCATCTCGAATGAGGGCCGTGATTTGATAACCGAGAAACCCTAATGCGACTAAAGTAAGTATCAAAAGTGGTGCCTGTTTTTTTTGTAACTTCATGATTAAGTTCCCCATATTGATAACTGTAAAGACCCTTTGAACGATCCGCCCGCGGGCTTCAGCTCCAGTAGCTCAACCGATGCCGGTAGCGATTCCAGTGATTTCCCTAATAAGCCGATCAGTTCAGGTGACATGTGTGCAAATGTAATCATCAGTGTGGCTTGTTTCGCACTGCCGTGTGTTTGCGTTTGTGTAATTTGAATTGAAGCGTCATCTGTTAACAGATTTTGTAAGTGACCAATCGTGTGATTCAATAGCGCATCTAAGGGGTATAAGTCTTGAATTTCACTGCGATTGGGCAGCACCATTTTACCGTCTATATTGGTATGATCCGTATCCCACCGCACCGTAAAACCATTAGCCGATGCCAGCTCTTGTAGGTTTTGTAAATTGCTGCCTGCTGGTTGTAGCACTAAGTGCGCATTGTATGGGGTGAACTCAGCCGATTGGAGTCGCCATCCGGGTAAGACTGCATATTGCGCTACAATACTTAATGCAGTCTCTAATTGAAGCAGGGGAGCGGGTGATTGCATCGCCGTGGTAAATGCTGCATACGGATTAGTGATCGATGCCGCGGGGGGCGGTGTGGGTGATGTCTTGCGGGGGAGTAATAAAGCACCTGCAGCCACTAAGGCGCATAACCCAATACACAGTCCAATGGTGAGCGAATGATTCTGCGTCAGCCCCACTGATTTGAGCGCGGGAGTGAGTGAAACCAGTTGCAACGCCGGTAAAACAGGTAAACGCGTAAATAACGGCTTTTCAAGCCGTTCACACGATAAAATAAGGGAAGCGGGCAGGGTGAACAGGGTGTCGTCCGCATCGGCCTCCACTGCTTCCCATATAAAAGGCACATCGCCTGATAGATACACTTGAAAGGGCTCTGTTGCCGTGGTAAGCGGTGCCAATTCTCGTTTGAGTAATGCAGGCTGAATCGTCATATCTAAAAAGACCGTACCGGACTGTACCACCACCACGAGTAATGTATTGGCTTCTAGCCGTTCACAGAAAATCAGATTACGTGCTTGGTGAAAGTAATATCGCACACTCTCACCTAACAAATAACCGGGCTCTCGAGAGAAAACAGCTTCGATCTCTTGGTTATCGCGCTTGAACAGGTGTACAAATGCCCCCTGTTCTTCAGAAATAGCACGAATGCGCTGCAAAAGCAGCAGCGTTTTTTTCTCGGGGCGTAAGGAATCGCGGTACGGATGTACCACGAATTGTACGCCATCAGCCCTGGTTAACGTGGACATTGGATGTATTACTATGCAAAATCGTTGGTGTAATCAAGACGAGCGTTTCAACATTACTCGTTGACGCCCCCTTGCCCCCGAGCTGATCCACGCCAAAGAAGCTAGCCTTGCGTGTTTCATCTCGTAATTGTTTGTAACCCGCGATCACTAAAGTGGATCCCGATTCAACGAGACTACGTTGATTAAAGGACTTTTGTGATACCGTGGGTACTTGAATTGTTTCTGTTTGTGAACTGGTGTCGTCTGAATCTGTACTGGACGGTGTGGAACTGACGCTTTGCATGCTATCCAGTGTGGCAATCGTGCTCGATAATTGCAAATAGACATTGCTATTCTGAATTTTCGGCAGAATATACAAGGTAAAGCCTTCATCAATACTACCTGGCGTCAGAGTTGCTGTACTGAACGACTGACTAATGGTTTGCCCCACACTCGCGAGATAACCGACACTGGTGGTGATGCGAATCGCTGCAATCTGATTATTCATGGTCACGACTTCAGGTTCTGTCACAACACGTACTTGCCCTTGTTGGTTAAGTGCGTTAATTAATGTTTGCGTTTGTCCGAAACCAATCCCTAAAGAATATAAGCCAGTATTCCCACTGGTAGTAGCGCTCGATGCCAGTGGGTTTGCATAGGTTGCGCCCTCTCCTGTAATGTGAATTTGTGTATCGAGTGTGGATAATACGGCATTCCAATCAATACCATAGTTAAAGGCTTTGCTTAAGTTGATTTCTAAGACTTGTACCTGCAATTTCACTTGTGTCGTCAGCGTCGCATTAAGAGACTGAATGTAGTTCTCAACAGCGCGTACGTTCGTGGGTCGATCGTTCACAGTCACAGACGTGGTAGATTCTGATACCACGACACGGCCTTGTTTAGACTTTAATTGCGTGAGCGTTTTCTCTAAATCTTTCCATAAAGATAATTGGCCTTGTAAATTACTGTATTGCTGATCATTGATTTGATCAACAGGAGAGTTGGAAGAAGAACTGCTACTGCTCTGTGAGGTACTATTGGCATCTTGCCCAACAAGATACTTCGAAGAGCCTGGCATGAAGGAAACATCAAATGTTTTGGTTTCAAAAGCAGACCACGCGATATCATGGGGATGAACCACGTACGCATAGTTGGTTTCTGCAGCCAATGTATCCAACGCACCTTTTAAAGGGCCGCGATACACCAGACCAACCAATCGATCACTCTGCGTGCTGTCATCAAAATTCGGAACCACTGGTGTGCCCTGCAATACTTGCGACATCAAAATGCGCAACGGAATATTACGGGCTTCTACATTGACAGGTTTGTTGAGCCAGGCCGGTGCGTCGTCTAAGTTCATGGCTGTGGTATCTACATAATACCCAGCATCAAAGACAACCGCAGGCGCTGTTTTTTCAGCGTCTTTTGCGACAGTCTTGATATCTGTCTTGGTTTTTTCAATGTGCGCTTGACTGTCCACATAGGTTTGAGAACAGGCAGCCAATAAACTCGCTGAACAAAGACTAACGAGAGAATTACGCAGAAGCTTTTTCATGGTATAGGTTCCTAGGTATGATCACAAGAACATGGTTGCCTTCATAAAAAACCGCTTGCAGCGGATAATCGTGCAACACATTTTTGAGTAGCGCGGGTAATGAACTATTGAACGTGGTGTCTCCAACCCATTGGTAATCATATGCAGGAACCCAAACCACTTGGGGCCAACCGAAAGCGGCTGCAGCATGTTCAATATTTTCTTTGAGAGAACCGGAGTAAAAGGTAACACGCTTTTGTATGCGCATTAAGGCCATGGTTTGTGGCGACACTTGTTGTGCCACAACCGGTGCGGCAGGCATCGCTGCATTGGGTGTGTCAGGTCCTCCAGCGAGAACAGAAAGCGGTGCCAATGCAAGCACCCAGTACAAAGCCCTTTTCATCACAAACTCCCGTGCGAGTTAAGTTATGCGGTATTTAAGGGCCGTCCTTGGCATATGGTCTCCTGTGAAACAGAAACTGACGCCCTGCCAGTCACGTGTAGGCGTTGATACTCCGCTTCACTAGCAAAGAAGCATACCGCAACTCGGGATTTAATGGAAAAAGATTTTTGTACTATGTTAAATTTAATTTGCTCTTAATGCTGAAAGCACTTTACTTACGGAAGATTCATTATAACTGGCAACTTTTTCCATATGTTTCTGCTTGCATCTCGGTCAGTCGAGAGCGTGTTCGCGCAAAAGCAGGCGTTAATCGCCCATGCGGATAGAGTTCTTGAAGGGGCACGGCAGCTGACACAATGAGTTGAATGCGGTGGTCATACAGCACATCAATGAGGTTCATGAAGGTGGTAACCCGACGATCGTCTTGCGGAGCAAATTGGGGTACTTGGCTGATAATAATCACTTGGAATCGTTCAGCCAAGACTAAATAGTCAGGACTGGCACGGGGGACCCCACACGCCGCTTCAAAAGACAGCCATAAAATAGAATCTGTGCGTTTTTTGACAGAGATGGGGCGCTCAAACAAGATTAAGGGTAAGTCGTTAACCGCTTGGTTTTGCGTCAGGTAGCTGAAACACTGGGCGAGATGGTGGTCTGCTTCCGGACCGAGTGGATAAAAATAACGATTCCCGGTTGGGTCGTGGTCTTGGCGATAATCGTGTACAGTTTCTAAATGGACTACCTGTGAATGCGCTTTTATCGCTTGAATGGCAGGCAGAAATTGCTCGCGTTGTAGCCCGTCTTTGTATAGATCGTCTGGCGCAATATTGGAAGTAGCGACTATCACCACGTGTTCTGCATAAAGTGCCGCAAAAAACGGACCGAGCAGCATGGCATCGCCAATGTCGGTCACATAAAGCTCGTCAAAACAGAGTACTTGTGTTTCTTGCGCCACTTGCTTGGCCAGTTGTGTCAGCGGGTTGGGTTGGCCTTGTAAGGTACGTAATGCGTGCTGCATCCATACTAAGAATTCATGAAAATGTTGTCTTTTTTTGGGGATTGTCAGGGTGTCAAAAAATAAATCCATTAAATAGGTTTTACCCACGCCGACAGAACCCCATAAATAGACACCCTTCGGTGCTGTGTAGGGGTGTAATACCTCCTTGATGCGTTGCCACCAGGTTGCTTCTGGGGCTGTTTCCAAGGCATGATAGAGATCATCCAAGTATTGCACAGCCTTGGCTTGTGCTGCATTGGGTTTCAGTTGGTGTGCAGCTAATTGGGCTTGGTAGCGGGCGAGGGGTGTCATGGCTTCTCGGCCGGAACCTGCTGCAAGCGCCGCGCCAAGTCACCTAACCGTTGGCCGAGCTTGTGGCAGAGTTGTGACTCTTCGGGTGAGAGTGGCAACTGGCTGTCATTGCCGGCTAAATGCGAAGGGCCATAGGGTGTGCCGCCGGTGGTGGTAGTAAATAATTCAGTATCGGAATAAGGATTGCCCACAATAAGGCAGCCGTGGTGCAATAAGGGGAGCATCATAGAAAATAATGTCATTTCTTGTCCGCCATGGAGAGAAGCAGTAGACGTAAAGACACCCGCAGGCTTGCCGATTAAAGCGCCACTGGCCCAGAGGCTGCTGGTGGTATCCCAGAAATATTTTAAAGGGGCGGCCATGTTGCCAAATCGTGTGGGAGAGCCCAAGGCCAGTCCGGCACACTGTTGGAGATCTTCATGGGTGACATACAGGGGGCCTTCTGCGGGAATCGCATCGGCGGTGGCTTCAGTGGTAGGGGAGACAGGTGGTACGGTGCGAATGCGTGCCACAATACCTGACAGGGTTTCCACGCCACGGGCAATATGTTCTGCCATGCGGGCGGTTGCACCGTAGCGGCTGTAGTATAACACTAAGATATAGGGATCAGACATGAGACACACTCCTCACTGTAATGGATGTGCCCCATTTTAATGCCCAGATCGCGTTCGGGGCAAGCAATGATTATTTAGGCAATTTTTTCTCTTTAAAGAGCACATGCACACCCTTTTTGCCTTCTACTACAGCGCGCGGATCAAATTTCATTAATTCAATTTTTTCGGCTGTATTTTGTTTGTTTTTGTAGGTGGTGTAGAAATACTTCGTCGGCTTACCTTTTTCGTTGGTGCCTGTCGATTCCATCATGATTTTTTCACGTTTTCCGCTAGCCATTCTTTATTCCCCTCGTGTTTCAGTCGAACAAGTGGTGGCATGGCAACCACAAGCTGGCACGCAAGTACAGGCATTGCCGCAAGCACCACAGCATGGGCAGGTTGTGTTACGGGCACGAATCTGCATCAGAATCGTTTCAATACCATGCTTATCAATCAAGCGCATGCCTTGGGTGGAAACACGTAATGTCACAAAACGCTTTTGACTTTCAATCCAGAAGCGGTGTTTTTTCAGGTTAGGTAAGAAACGGCGTTTTGTTTTGTTGTTCGCGTGGGATACGGTGTGGCCTACTCTAGGGCGCTTTCCCGTTACCTGACATACTCTGGACATAGTCCTCTCCAAATCTCAATAGGCTATAACGTAAAGGTGGCTACTTTATCAGAATGCGAATGGAAGCGTCAAGGGGACTTTTTCTTTTCAATGGATCTCTCGTTATGGCCCTTGAGAATTGAGGAGAATCACAGTAGAGTGTGTGGGAAGTTGGCGCATTCCAGTCAGGTTGCTGGATTTCTGCCTCGTCCCTGGCGAGTACTTTTAGAAGCAGCGCTTTAACAAGATACTATAAATAAAGAAAGAATGGACATGATGGTCATTGATCAAGAACCCGCTATTAAGCAGCATCGAGTACAAGTTAAGCAACTAGATCCGCGTTTGGCGACGTTTGGTGAACCGGCGTATGCCACATTAGGGTCGGCTGGGTTGGATTTACGGGCTTGTTTAGATCAGCCCTTAACGATTTCGCCAGGCGACGTGGTATTGTTGGAAACAGGGTTAGCGATTTATTTAGAAGATCCCAATGTAGCAGCAATGATTTTGCCGCGTTCGGGTTTAGGTCATAAACATGGAATTGTATTAGGTAATTTGGTGGGGCTCATTGATTCTGATTATCAAGGTCCTCTCAAAGTGTCGTGTTGGAATCGGGGGCAGGTACCGTATGTCATTGAGCCAGGGGAGCGCATTGCGCAACTGGTGATTGTGCCAGTATTACGGGCTGCGTTCGAATGGGTTGATACATTTAAAGAAACGAGGCGTGCCCATGGCGGATTTGGTAGCTCGGGGAAACAATAATACCGGCAGTAACAATGGCAGTAGTGGTCCCAGTAGTGGGCACGGTGGTGGACATGGTGGAGGGGGCGGTGGCTCCTACCATCGGCGCCCTTACCAGCAGCGGGACCAGCAGCGAGGGGGGCATTCGTCGCGTTATAACAGCAATGCACCGAAACAATATTCAGTGCCATCGCATGTACCTGCAGACTGTTTTCGGATGTATGACATTCGAGGGAATGTAGGTGAAGGGGGTATTACACCCGATTTGGCTTATGCGTTAGGTTTGGCGATCGGGACGGTGGCATTTGATCTGGGCGAAAGTGAAATGATCATGGGCCGCGATGGTCGATTGTCGGGTGCGGAGTTAGCGGAAGCTTTATCGCAGGGTTTGCGTGATACCGGAATGGATGTCATTTATATTGGGCAGGTTCCCACGCCGTTAGTCTATTTCGCAACGTATCGTTTGACGACGCGTTCGGGTGTGATGGTGACGGCGAGTCATAACCCCGGTAATCACAATGGCTTTAAGATTGTGTTAGCGGGTGTCACCTTACAGTCGGATGGGATTCAGGAGTTATTGCAGCATATCGTTCAGAAAAAATTTATTCGGTGTGCGCAGCGCGGTCGTCAAGTGACAGAATATGTGTTTGACGATTATTTAAAGTATGTGACAGAACAGATTCGGTTGGCGCGCCCCCTACGTATCGTAGTGGATGCTGGTAATGGTGCTTCATCGGATATGGCGCCTAAAGTGTATCGTGCGCTGGGGTGTGAAGTCATTCCGTTGTACTGTGAGATGGATGGTCGTTTCCCTAATCATCATCCGGATCCTTCTGTGCCAGAAAATTTAAAGGACTTAATTGCGCGTGTACAAGAAGAACGTGCAGACTTAGGGTTGGCCTTTGATGGTGATGGAGACCGTGTGGGTGTGGTGACGTCGACTGGTGAGATCATCTGGCCGGATCGTCAAATGATTTTATATGCGATGGATGCATTGCGCCGTCGGCCTCATGCAGAAGTTATTTTTGATGTAAAGTGTTCACGGCATTTGCCTGAAGCCATTGCATCGCATGGGGGTAAGCCAGTCATGTGGCGTACAGGGCATTCGTTAATTAAAGCGAAGTTGTTTGAGTCGGGTGCGGTATTAGCGGGAGAGATGAGTGGCCATATCTTCTTCAGAGATGAGTGGTTTGGCTTTGATGATGGTATTTATGTTGGCGCACGGTTGTTGCAGATTTTAGCTGCGGATAGTCGCACGCCGCAGGCGGTGTTTGATAGCATTCCCAATAGTGTGAGCACACCTGAGTTGAAGGTGCCTTTAGAAGAAGCGCGTAAGTTTGACTTCGTCACACAGCTGTGTGCCAAAACGGATTGGGGTAAAGATGCCACGCTGGTGACGATTGATGGTGTACGGGTGGAATATCCGGATGGATGGGGTTTGGTTCGGGCGTCTAATACCTCACCTTGTTTGACGGTGCGTTTTGAAGCAGATTCAGAAGCAGCCATGCAACGTATTCAAACAATCTTCCGGGCGGTGTTGCAGAAGGCAGATAAATACTTGCAGTTACCGTTTTAGGGGGTAACTGCTACACCTTGTAGGAGGGCATCAGTTCTGACCTAATGCCGCGTTTTCCCAAACCCCCACGGATCTATCGCCCACGCTTGAATGAGTTTTTGGTTTTCGCTAGAAAGGCGACCGGTTTCTTTGGCAACTGAGAGCAAGGTGCTTAAATCGGTCAGCGTATGTAAACGCACGCCCATATGTTGGAAATTCTGTTCGGCATCATGGAAACCATAACTAAAAATAGCCACACAGTCGGTGACGTGTAGATAGGCTTCTCGGAGTGCCAATGCGGCTTGCAGTGCACTGTTGCCTGTACTGATAAGGTCTTCAATCACGATCGCCGACCGCCCCGCTTGAAAGCGCCCTTCAATTTGGTTCTGTCGACCGTGTTTTTTAGCTTCACTGCGTACATAGAGCATGGGTTGTTCTAACTGCTCGGCAATCCATGCCGCATGCGGAATGCCGGCTGTGGCAGTGCCCACAATCAGATCTGGAATCGGTGAAAGGAGTTTAATTTTCTGTACAAAGGCATTGCAAATTTGGGTGCGTGCTGAGGGAATGCTAATCAAGATGCGGTTGTCACAATAAATGGGAGAGAGAATGCCCGATGTGAATTGGAAGGGTTGTTCTGGGCGTAACAAGACTGCTTCATGCTCTAGCAATAATTGTGCAACAATACGCGTATATTCCATGTGAACCTCTGCTTGACTTTTTTGAATAGGACGCCATTATACCACGACCTCGTGGCTTCTTAAGGACTTCAGTATGCGAATTATTACAGCGAATGTGAATGGACTGCGCTCGGCCGTGAAAAAAGGATTTTTCGAATGGATCTTGCAAGTGGCACCTGATGTATTATGTTTGCAAGAAACCAAGGCGCAATTGCATCAGGGCGAAGATGGTGATTTCAGTTTACCTGGGTATACCGCGTATTATCATGATGCGGTGAAACGCGGATACAGCGGCGTGGCGATTTATACGCGGGCTGTGCCTACTCACGTAACACGGGGATTGGGTTTTGATTTAGCCGATACGGAAGGCCGTTATATCCAAGTAGATTTTCCGCATGTCAGCATTGCTTCTTTGTATTTGCCGTCTGGTAGTAGTGGTCCTGAACGTCAGGCTCAGAAGTTTATTTTTCTGGATCGGTTGGAAGGTATTTTGCAAAAATTACGTGCTACGCATCGTGCGTTTGTTATCTGTGGTGATTGGAATATTGTGCATAAACGCATTGATATTAAAAATTTCACCGGTAATCAGAAGCATTCTGGATGCTTACCGGAAGAGCGTGCATGGTTGGATAAAGTATTTGGGGACTGGGGATGGATAGATGGCTTTCGGGTTGTGAATCAGCTGCCAGAGCAATATACGTGGTGGTCTAACTTCGGGCAGGCATATGCCAAGAATGTGGGATGGCGTATTGATTATCAGGTTATGACACCGGATTTGGCATCGCATGTAAAATCTGCCTTAATTTATAAGGAACAGAAGTTTTCAGATCATGCGCCACTCATTTTAGATTATGATGTTACATTATAGGGGAACAAAACGATGAAAACACGCACCAATGGACGCTTAGCGAATCAGTTACGTCCTTTGACTATCACGCGACACTATACCTGTTACGCAGAAGGTGCTGTATTGGTGTGTTTAGGTAACACGCAGGTTATTTGTACGGCGAGTGTTGCGGAAGGTGTGCCGAAATTTTTAAAGGATAGTGGGCAAGGGTGGTTAACTGCAGAATATGGTATGTTACCGCGTGCAACACATACTCGCACAGATCGTGAAGCCGTTCGTGGTAAGCAGAGTGGTCGCACGATGGAAATTCAGCGGTTGATTGGGCGAGTATTGCGTGCGCAATTAAATTTAAAAGCATTAGGCAATTATACGATTACCGTGGATTGTGATGTGATCC
>Ga0155640_1189_pt3 | contig 11992 bp, 10 predicted proteins | sample RifCSPhighO2_12_FD_107297 | JGI IMG/M metagenome (GOLD analysis project Ga0155640, IMG submission 107297) | Gammaproteobacteria bacterium RIFCSPHIGHO2_12_FULL_45_9 | reverse complement strand
CTTCAATTTCACGTGCATCAAAAGCCCACAATTTAAGGGCGGTAATCTTTTGTGAACGGGTGAGACGCTCATCCTTGACAATCGCCTCAGGATGTTTATAGTGCGCGGAGGGATCAGCGCACAGTTTTTCAAAATCTGTTTGGTTAAGTCCACTCATAGTACATTCTCCTATTTTGATCAAAAATTGAACAGTACAGTAGAAATTCCATTAACACAATATCTCAACCGATTCATATAAAAATAAAATTTATATTGCATATATTTTGATCAAATGTACAAAAAAAATTACTTTCTTCGAGTACTACCTAAAAATGTTTATTTATCTAATTGATTATTTTATTAGAGAAGTGGTGTGCAAAAAACAACAAATTACGAACTCCTCCTAAGGTAAAATTTTAAAAACCCGCTTCATATACGACTTCTGCTTGCTACTCACGCGAAGCATAATGTTGCCGCAGCAGGTCATCAATCAGTTGACGAATTACCCCTTCTTTACCTTCGTCATCTAAAAAGCCAGCATCCTTTTTAAAGTTAGCAAACATTTCTTCCAATGTTTTTAATGCGCTACCATTCGGGAATTGTTGTGCCAACAGCTTTCTGGCATCACGAGGACCAACTTTTTGATACAAGATATTGCGTATGTAAACGTCTTCCGCGGAAGTATTCAGCGCCCAGAGCTCAATGGGCCCTAATGTAGAGGTTAGCAACTGCGTGTTCATGCCATGCTTGGTAGCAAACTGTGCTAAAAAGGTTGCGCCTGCTTCGCTGGGGCCATGCACGCGGGATTTTAAGGCATTTTTTGCAGTCGGTGTTAATCCAAATACCTTGGCTGTTTTTTGTACCGCTTGTTCTGGACCTGCTTCCATAATAAAAACTGACGTCGAAAACTCAACCATCACAGAATCAAAATCCTCTAGTGATTGTGATAGCAATGCAATTTGCACCTTCCATTTACGTCCTTCTCGCATATCTTGGATCACTTGATCACGCACTGCTTGTGCCTGAGAAGTACGATGGAATTCATCCATCACAATACGCTTGGGATCCTCACGGATCTCGGCAATTCTTGTTTGATGATAACTGCGATAACCCTCTGGCATATCAGCTACGTTGTCATCGATTAAAAAATAATGCCGAGCCAAAACGTAGCGCGCCATCATATACATCACTGCGGTTTGACGATTCGCAGCATCACCACCGCTTCTTGCGACTTCATCTAAATCTAAGGCGACCACTTTAACTTCGCCTAAATCAAATTGCGTCGTTTGCGCAATAATCGGATATTCACGCACAGCGCTTGATATCATCCGCGCAAAAGCATGAATTAAATCTTCGTTCGTGGGTGTCGTAATTTTCCCATAAAGATCCACAATTGCGGGGATACGACAAATTGCTGCAACATCTGCCAAAAGCGGAATGGCGTGGCGTTGTGCAATTTGTGCTTCATGCGTAAACCCCGCCACAAACAAAGCATCCGTTACTTCCCACCAAGTGGTTTGCGCATCTCGCACAAACCCAATCTCTTCTAAAATGCCATCTACTATCTCAGCCATTCCAGGTGCATAAACATTCGGTTTGCCGTCGTCTGCAAAAGCTTTGTAAAGCTCATCTACTATGAGCCCAGCCATATCAGAAACGCCATCATAGGCTTTGTCACTGCCGATAGGGGTCGCTAACAACGTTAAAAAATTTACCAAAAAGCCACGCTCTACGGGTGTGGGGTAACGACACCCTAGCTGTGTATCAAATGGATTAATCGCATATTCAGGTGTCATACGTAAACGATGATGCGCAACCAAATGTTTTTGATTCAGCGGCAACGCGTCGCGTAACAATGAAATCAAGCCACTACTCGAGGGTCCAATATCGATGATTGCAATTCTTGGTAAACGCGCAATACCCGGTGATAAACACACTGCAAGATTAATGGCATTAGATAAAACTGATTTACCCGAACCCGGACGCGCATAAAATAAATCAATCCAAGTGGTTTGCTGACTAGAACCAGGATGATACGGCCATGGTTTTCCATCGGGTGATCGAAACAATATTGCTCCACTAGACCAAGGGGAAGCAGGCCTAAATAACGGGAGCATATACAACACATCAGATAAGGGTGCAATGCTGGGACTGGCAACGTAATTTTGTGAAACCGCGAGCATCGTCGATACCGCTCCTAAAAAAGCATCTCCTGAAATCTCAGAAGTATCGCAAGATCCCCAACCTTGAATCGCTTTTGCAAGCATGGCAGTACGCGTGCGCAAGGTTCTTACATCACCATTCGAGGCCCAAGTTGTGGCACCCACACGCAGGCGCACCACCGCATCGTCTGTATTTAAATTAATGTATTGCAATAATTTTAATGAATCGCTAATCAAACGATTTTGCGAAGAGGTAATCGTCAGTACTGACGCAATCGCTGAACGAATACCAGCATAGCCCAACCCATCACTTTCAATCGAAAATGAAATACGCCAGGGAATTTGTGTTTGCAGCGTTCGCGCAAAAAGCCGAACAAACATTTGAATATCTTTGGGAAATAAGTCGATAAAAATGGTCGAATAATCTCGATCACCTATGCGCACGGTACGTAAATCTAAATTTTCAGCATCTCGTGGTATTACTTGTTTTGCCAGTGACGGCCATAGTACATCAGAAATTTCCCCTGAAGCAGATTGCAATCCTTTGATGGTAATTTTGTCACCTGGCAAAACGGGGCGCCAATGACGATCCGTGAAATCCGGATCAGCGCTATTGCGCACTGCATGAATAGCATCGTGTACTTCCAGTAATCGCACTTCCAATCCATACTGATGAAAATCATTCACAACAGATCGCACAAATGAATCATGACTTTCACGTAAATCAGGAATAGCGGCCAGCACATTTTGTGTATGCAAAAAACGCGGTACCTTTTTCTTTTTAAGAAAATCTATTTTATCTTTATTTGCGCGCTTTAATTGTTCACTCGTCAATGATTTCAGGCCGGTACACAGAACCAAAAACGTCTCTTCATGTGCACAATAACGCGAGAGGTGTCGCACACGCTCTTCAAATAAATCATCCAGTCGCAAAGAAAGTCGCTCTGCAGTATTTCGTGCAGGCTCCAATATTTCAGAAATTTCATCTTTTGCTTCATCTTTGTTGTATGAGAAATAAACCTGGATGGTATACCCCGGTTGCGACATAGTGGTCTGTAGTGTTTGCTGAAACCCGACTTGGATGCGCTCAAACTCTTCGCGTCCGATCAATGAATTTACACCATCAACATGAATAATAGACAGCAGAGAACCATCATGGTTAACCAGCGTCGTTGGGCTGTCAGCAGTTTGCAGGTCTGAGTAGGAAGCCGTGGTTTGCCCCACGGAAACACTCATCCATGCCATCATAGATTCGATAAAGCCCGCTATACTCGAGAGAATTGCCATAATACATCACACCCATTATGCCTCTTGCAGCACCTTTAATCCCGAGAATGCCCAACGCACAATCTCCGTGGAAAACCGCGCGATATTAGGGAGTAGCCGAAAGGAGGGGGTCATCACCTCCAACAGTCTTTCCCGTTCTGCTGCGTTGGCGTCGATCAATAGTTGCCCGAAATAAGCAGGATTACTAAACCCCTCTCCGATTCTTTCTTCAATTAACTGAGCACGTAGCTTCAAACTTCGATAAATATTTTTTCCATGTACTGCGCCATGAAGTCCATAGGCAATAGATGAAAAAATAACATGGCACAAGGCGTTCAGTTCGGCCTGCTTCATTTCCGGCAGATAAACCAGAACACCCCCCCCAAAATCACTTTTCCCCACTGCTTCTAAAAAAAAACATTGCGCACAAAAACCACAAGCAGTAACCATATTACTGCGCTTATTGTCTAAATAATTTGAATTCAGGTTAATCGTTTCAAAATTCTCCTTGGCCTGAAACCCGCAAAATTGACAAGTGTAATGATCGCGGTTATGAATCTTTTTCTGAAAAGCAAGAAAGGCGGGATCCGCCCTTCTTAGCATAAACAGTCGCCAATTGTTGGCTGTCGCCATCAATGTAACATCATGCACAAACTAAAAATCCCTTACGTAGCAGGATTGGTAGATACCACTGTCGAAATACCTTTTTCACCTGCCTTGGTAATTGTTTGCCCAAATAACCCTTGAGAAGCTGTGTTCAGCAAGTTGGGAAAAACTGTCAAACCAGCGCCAATCACCAACAAAGTCACCCCTTGGCTCATAGGAACTTGCGTTGGGTTCATTTTATGTTGGTGGAATTTAAAGAAAGAAGCGAAGATAAATGCAATACCTGTGATTGTTGCAACGTTCTGCATAATCACAACAACAGAACCGACTCCTTTACTGATGCTGGTATTTAATTCTGTTAGGGTCAACTGCGGTACGTCTTCCCCAAATGCAGTACTCATAATGAAAATGCCGGCCAACACAACAAACATACGCGCTAACATCTCGCATTTGAAAAATGCACGAAAAGCACGACGAATCATTCTAGACATAAAAGTTACTCCCTCGTTTTCAACTAACACCAATACAAAACAGTATCATACCATTGAATTCTTCAAAGCGTACAGTCAATAACACCTCAATCCATTGCAAAGATGAGTTTTAATAGTTCAATCGTTTGAACTACATTCACACACAAAATGCCCGCAACGATATGAACACTCGCTTTACCCAGGGTTCCAGGTTGGGCATGCTGACCTCCCATCTTAGAGGCCATCACAATTCCCCGCATAAATGCGCCCACACCGACAATGCGCACTAGAATGATAATTGGTTCTATTAAGCCGTTAACGCCGGTTGTGTCGCCTTCATAGGCTAAGGGCGAAGTTTGGGAAAAAATAGCGGATAAACCAACGCTGATAAAAGCAGGTAGGGTGAGCAGTATCGCCCCACAAACAATCATGGCGATGCCACCTCCTGCACCTGACTGCGACATCATGGCGCGAGATTCACCATGCTTTTTTAACTCAAATAAACCACCCAAGGTTAACGTTACGCCCAATAATACTGCTACGGATTGCATAATATCCGCAATTATCTGGAAGTTTTGCGTGAGTGTAACCGCGTAATCTACCATGCTTTACCACCCTCAAAAATCATTCACGCCATAAGAAATTTTTTGCCCACTGCTCGTCTCAATCATGCCATTTTGGGCGTCAATTTTATCCACAGTACCGTAATGATCCAGCTTATCTCCCACCGCGACTGTTAGGGTTTCACCCTTGTTTGAAATAATCCAGGCACGATCCGGCACGACAGCACGTAAATGGTACACTACCGCCTCACCCGGCGTTTTCTTTGGCGCTAATTTTGCAGCCACTTCGGAAAGTTGCGAAGACAACAACTGAACCTGGGTAGTGAGCTCATGCATAGACTTTTCCAATGCTTGGTTGGTTTGTCGTGTGTCTTGCAGCTCATCCTGTATACTCCCCACCTCCTGCATCAATTTTTTTAATTCAGCTTGTGACGCTGAAGAAGGCTGCTCCATGGACGGCATAGCAGGGGGCTGGAACGTCTGCGTTTTAGCCTCTTCTACTATGGGCTGTTCTGTTTGTTCGGTGGGCGCAGTATATTCCGCTTTTGCTTCGGGTTTAGAAGGAAGTGAAGTAATCGAAGGCTGCTTATTATGTACTGCACGAACAATCAAGAGCAGTAAAATTATCGCCGCAACTACAACCAAGATACGCTTATTGCGCATCTCAGAAATTTTCCCAAATATCACGGAAAAAATATCGCCTAATTTCCCTAGGACTGTTTTTTTCTGAGCCGGCTTATCCTCAGCTTCGCCGAAAGGAGAAGAAGCATCAGACGCGCCCGCAGCAGAGGGATCCGCCCCCTCCTCAAAAGTGCTAGACTGATCCGACGCCACGTACTCCTCTTGCGGAAACTGATATTCATCTGACGAGGTGTTTTTCTTATCATCCATCATGATCACGCTCTCCTATTGCGCTCCACTTAACCCTTGCGCACCCGCAAACTGGTTTTTCTTTTCAGGCAGCGGCCCGGGCAACGTTAAGTCTGACATGAGCAATAATCCCACGCCTGTACCTGAACCAATCTGTACCGTGGGAGGTAAGGTATAATTTTGACCCATATGCTGTGAATACGCTTGACCGACTGTTCCCAAGCCAACGGCAATTTGTTGATTGGTTGTTAGTGGAGAAGGTTGCAAAGTACATCCAAAGCTACCAAATAAACAATCCGAGGAAACGCCCTGGTTAATCACCGCTTGAGAAATCCCTTGCACAAACGAGGCAGCGAACAATGAGCCATAACGCAATAGATAATGATTATTTACCTGACCAGAAATGGCAGTGCGCGCAGTATCAGGGTCTATGGCAACTGCATTGACTGAAATACTTTTCTTGTAATTGGGGTTATTCATCGTATCAAAACGAATTAATAGTGCCTGATCCTGTCTCACAAAACTACCCAGCAAGCGCGAGCCATTTAATTCTCCAGAGACAATTCTTGCCATTATGGGTGTATTTTCATCGCTATTGATAGAAGTCTCGATAACCGCAAACAAAATTGACCCTGCTTTGATGACGGGTAAGTTTTTATCTTCACCCATCTGCTCACCACTCTGCCCACCGCCCAACTGACCAGCTAGAGCATTTGTCGCACCAGCGGCACCACCCTGACCAGCGGCTTGTTCATCAACTATAACAGCTTGTTGAAGTTGTTGCGTGGCAACCGAACTCCAGCTTCCCAGCAACTTATTCGCCATCCCATTCATGTAAGCTTGCTCAAGTTGAATTTGATCATCTTTTCCTTGTCTACTCAATTGTGCTTGTGTTGCTTTTTCAAACTGAGCAAGGCGGGCTTCTCGTGTATTTGCAGCAATGCCTGGAAGCATAGCGCCTCCGGCCGTTTCACCGGTTGCCGCACCGGCTTGCCCTGCTTGACCCGCTAACCCTGCTTGACCCGCTAGGCCTTCTTGGCCACCTTCTCCAGCTTGGCCATCTTCTCCAGCTCCAGCTCCAGCTTGTGTATCTGATTTCGCGTAACCTGATTGTGCTGCGGAAAATCCTGCCCGGAGCAAGTCCCCTTTCGTAAATCCAGCGGATTTTAATACGGCAGGACTAAAACCTGCTCCTTTCAATTGTGCAGCTGTCATACCTGCTGCACGCAATTGTGCGGCAGAAAATCCAGCGTCTTTAAGCGCTTTTGCATCGTATCCTGCTGCAACCAATTCCCCTGCGGAAAATCCAGCCTTCTTTAATTCGCTCGCAGAAAAACCAGCATCTTTCAGCTCAGCAGCTGAATACCCCGCCTCTTTTAATTCCGCGGCACTAAACCCAGCCCCTTTCAATTCAGCGGCAGAAAATCCAGCGTTTTTCAAATCAGCAGGAGAATATCCCGCATCCTTTAAGTCCTTCGCACTAAAGCCTGCTGCTTTCAATTCAGCGGCACTATATCCCGCATCCCTAAGCTCTTTTGCACTAAATCCTGCGTTTTTTAATTCCTCTGCTGAGAAACCCGCCTCTTTTAAATCAGCGGCTGAAAAACCAGCTTCCTTTAACTCTTTCGCAGAAAAACCTGCTGCTTTAAGTGCTGCCAACCCGCACCCCTGACTACGCAAGGTTGCCGCAGAAACTCCATTGGCGCGATCCTTCTTGAGCTTCTCGATATCACACACTTTGGCAATGGCATCCGCTTTTTGAATGTCATCAGGCGTGAACCCAGCGCCTGCTAGTTCCGCATTGCTAAAACCTGCGGATTTTAAATCCCCTGCGGAAAAGCCAGCGGCTTTGAGATCCCCAGCCGTAAACCCGGCATCTTTCAGCTCTGAAATATTGTATCCCGCTTGCTTTAATTCTTCTGCGGAAAATCCAGCATTTTTTAATTCTGCTGCTGAAAAACCCGCGTCCTTTAGTTCTTTGGCAGAAAAACCCGCTGCGCGCAGTGCCGCAGCATCACATCCTTGCGCTTTTAGCTGCGCAAGGCTCACCCCTTCTTCTCGTTGTTTTGCCAATCGCGCTGGATCACATAACCCGCCCAATGCGTCGGCAGACAACGCTTTTTCAGCGACTGCGATTTCTGCAGCCGAAAATCCTGCATCCTTTAGGTCTCCTGAACTAAATCCTCCGGCTTTAAGATCCGCCGCGCTAAATCCTGCTTTTTTAAGCTCTTCTGCTGTAAATCCCGCTGCTTTTAAGGCTGCGACACTACATCCTTGATCTCTCAATTTCTCAGGTGAGACACCCGCCGCACGCGCCTCAGCTAACTTTTTCGGATTGCATAACTCTGCAATGGCTTCCTTCGCTGCAGCAGTTTCTGCAGGGGTAAATCCTGCTTTTTGCAACTCAGCCTCACTGAAGCCTGCGCCCATTAATTGCGCTGCTGTAAATCCTGCGTCTTTAAGATCCTTTGCGCTAAATCCAGCAGCCTTAAGATCTGCAGCACTAAATCCGGCAGCTTTCAATGCGGCCAGACTGCAACCTTTTGCTTTTAAGGCTGCTGCACTCACGCCTGATGCGCGATCTTTTTGTAATTGCTCCGGCGAGCACTGTTGTAAAATTTCGTTGGCTTTTTTGATTTCCGCTGCAGAAAATCCTGCTGCCGACAAGTCTGCGTCACTAAACCCCGCTTGTTTTAAATCAGCAGCGCTATACCCTGCTGAACGCAACTCAGCCGCCGAAAATCCTGCGTCCTTCAATGCGTCTGCAGAAAAACCAGCGTCTTTTAATTGCGCCGCTGAAAATCCTGCTGCTTTTAATTCAGCTGCACTAAAACCAGCGTCTCTTAAATCGGCCGCATTAAATCCTGCTGCCATCAACGCAGCCAAATCAAACCCGCACTCTTTGAGTTCTACAGCTGTCATCCCTACCTTTTTCAAATCACCCGCTGTATAACCTGCTTCTTTTAGTACGGGGCAAGCGCAGCCCTGACACATCAATTCTTCAACTGTTACCCCTGCTTGTCGTGATAATGTTAAGTTTTCCGGTGTACAACTAGCAGGATTGGGTTTATACATCACGACAACTTTATTGATGCCGCATGCCTTGGAAGCACGTGGCGCCTCTCCTGTAAATCCTTCAATATTACTTACCGCACTTGAGCTTGTGATGGTCGGGACAAACGCGGTAGCAGATTCTCGTGCAGCCTGCGCCCCCTCAATATTTGCTGCGACTTGCGCTTGTTCATAAGCAACCGTGGTATCGCTTGCACCCGGCACCGAGGAAATGGGTGGCGCCCCACTAAATGAGGCCACAGCAGCACTCGACGCAACCTGGAGGCGCCAATGGACAACCCAAGCAATAGCAATGGCAATAATCACAGCGACTACAATGGCGACAATAATGCGCGCTTTTGCATTTTTCAGGAAAGATAACTTTTTTGAAAACTCGTTCATGACATCATAATCCTTTCACTGATAACTGAACCATTTGTCCTCGCTCAGAAGCTAAAATCACGGGCGTCGCCATCATTTCATACACGTGTGTCCCATCGGGGCTACTCATAGTTGCCAGCCATCCGGGCGACAAAATAGTAACGCGCGTACGCAAAAATAATTTTCCGTGATACTCCCACGCTTGTGCTGGAGGACCCTTTACTTCAAGCAATTTTGCGCCGTCGGGGGCCGTACCATCCAAAAAGTTTAATAAAACAGGATTCTCTGCAGAGGGCATCCCTTCCGTCAGCAATAAAGCATTCGGTCCAACACCAGGAATACGCAAATCCACGCGATAATCCACAGCGCGTTGCCCGGGAATCAAGGTTAACATCACTGGCGTGCTTTGATCTTTCAGCATCACTGCTAAATTACCTTGTTCATAACGCACCAATGATTGAATAATAAGCATATTGCTTTTGCCATCAGGTGCAGCAGGTTGAATGTTAAAAGAACGCGGATCTCCTAGATCGTATCCCACAATAGGCCACGGTTGCCCCGTAGAATCTAAAAAAACCAAAGAAGTCACGTAACCCTGACGCAACCGAATAACAGGTGGCGTTGCGCCCGGAGACAGATTCACCATAATTGAACTTGAGGTTGGTTTTGGCGGTACGCCAGGATATTGTGTTACTGCTTGCTGACTTTGATCAAACAAACTACGCAACGTCACAATTTGGTTGGGATCCATAGGAATTAACGAACGAATGACACGTGTAAAAGCAGCGCGTGCGGTCGGGGTATTACCAAATGCCTCTTCGTTAATCATCTTGGTTTGTTGTGACGCAGGTTGCGGTGACTCTGCTTGTTCTGCTTGTTCTGCTTGTTGTGCTTGTTGTGCTTGTTGTGCTTGTTGTGAAGGTGCGGCGTTCGCTGCAGTTTCTGGAGTGGGGGCGCTTTGTTCTGTTGCTGGTTTTGCTGCCGCTGGCATTTGCGCTGGATCAACAACATCACCCAAGGCAATACCAAAAACGATCGCTCCTGCTATCACTACGACACTTGTGGAAAAGGCATTCTTTTTCACGCTATTCCTCTCTTACTCAAGAATTGTACTGGGTTGTGGCTGCGCTTGCACCTCTGGTAAAAATTGATTAATCGCAATTTGATCTGGACTATTCGCCACGGAGACCCGCTGAACAATTAACGTCACCCGCATAGGTTGCCGAATTGTTTTGGTGCCGTTAGTAAAAGTAATCATAATAGGTACCGCTACTTTCCATAAGTATCGGTCAGATAATACTGATTTATACTCAATCACAGGTGATCCCGTCACTGCAGCATCAGATACCATGTTTAATTCCACTAGTGTTTTTAAATCACCACTGCTTTTCAACGCATTTGAAAACCAATACCAGCCGCTTGGCGTAAAACGATTGGATGCGCGCATTAACTGTTCTCGCCAATGAACAAAATCAAGACTAAAGGCCTCACGTACTGCGTCTGCCACCCATTGTCGTACAAAATTATCACTGACAACTGGGTCCGATAAAGGGCTCCATTTAATCAGCTGATACTGCGCTGTAGTTGCGAAATACTCTGGATCTGGAGGATTTAATACATTGAACAAGACACCTGCCGCCAATACTAAATTAGTGAAAAACACTGCCATCACAGAAAACACAGCGCGTTTATAGTTATCGCGATAAAAAGCATTCCGCATGAGGACCAGCGTAACCCCATCGCTATTCAGTGCTGTCTGTTCAGCTTGTTTTTCCGTCATACCACATCACTCTATGAATAACCTGCTGAAAAATCTGAAATCTGGATTCCCTGAGCGGCATCTTTCGTCGGCACTCTTTCAACTGTGATCGTTACCATGACACGTTGTTTTCTTTGTTCGCTTGCACTCGTGAAAGTTACCAACAGCGGCATTTGCACGCGCCAAGTATATTTCCCATGTAAAACTAATGGCGCCAAAATGACAGGAGTATTGGAAACAACCGCGCTAACAATTAAATGCTTTTCAACGATTTCATTGAGAAAACCAGCGCTCTTAAACGCTGACATCAATGCCGCCCAGCCCTGAGACGTAAAATTGGGTTGCGCTTGCGCCAATTGTTTTTCGTACGCCTCAAAGCTTAAATTATAAACAAGACGGACTGCCAATGCAGACCAGCGCGCGATAAAGTCATTCGTCACAACGGGTTCTGATAATGCATGCATGGGTATAATTTCCCCCGTCACCACAGCGGCGTAATAGGGGGGTTGGGGTCGCTCAATTGCCATCCAGGTTAAACCCATCGCTAGAAAAAACGCGGTAACAATGAAAAAGCTCAGTAATTTCATCGTACGACGATAGGCGTCACGATAAAATTCGTTGAGCTGAAAATCTATTTCCTGAAATTTTACGTTATGTTCTGCCATTCACTAATACCATGCTTTTTCACTGCGATAATACCTAAAATGAATTTCAACGCGCCGATTCAAATGACGCCCCATCGCGGTGCCATTCCATGCAATGGCACCATGATCCCCCGCACCTACCGCATACAGTAGCCGTGCATTGACGTGACGTTTCGTTAAATATCGCACCACTGCTATCGCCTGTTCCTGCGTAACAACATCCGTAACTTTGCCAAATTTA
>Ga0155640_1188_pt1 | contig 12018 bp, 18 predicted proteins | sample RifCSPhighO2_12_FD_107297 | JGI IMG/M metagenome (GOLD analysis project Ga0155640, IMG submission 107297) | Gammaproteobacteria bacterium RIFCSPHIGHO2_12_FULL_45_9 | reverse complement strand
TGATTCCGACGGAAGGGGTTTGTTTGCGTTTTCCGGGTTATCGTTTAGAGGTATTGCGCATGCATGCAAAGACGGTGCGTCGTGTGCGTGTGTGGGCGGATCAAGTGCCTCCTACCCCGTTACAGATGATAGAAAGTGTTTCTGAATAAGGCCAGGTCTGGTTGGGTATTGTGGGAGCTATTGTTAGCGTTATCGATTTGTGGCATTTTGGCCACATTGTCCATAGGCAGTCTTCGCACGTGGTTAGTTGATACCACGTTGCAGAGTTTACGTTATCGTGTTGTTGCGTTATTAGATACTGCGCGAGAAGCAGCATATAGCATGCACGAGCCGATGGTGCTATGTGCGTCTCGTACGGGGCGTACGTGTGAGGGGAGTTGGACGGCGGGGCAATTAGTGCAATCGTTGTCAGGACATGGAATTGTGACGGCGTTGGGTCATTTGCCGGTGGGTTACACGTTACGGTATGCTGGCAGTTTTGGCCACAATGCGGTATTAAACGTGTTACCTGACGGCAATTTGGAGGGACCTGGGAGTTTTTATGTATGTGCTTTAACGAAGTGCGTACGGATTGTGGTATTAACCTCAGGACGAACACGAGTGGAATAGATAGCATTCCCTTCTCCCGCTTGCGGGAGAAGGTGCCCCGTAGGGGCGGATGAGGGTTGGTGGGTGCAAATTGATTCCCGAGCAGTACATCTCAATCCTTTTCCCCCCTTTGAAAAAGGGGGGGCAGGGGGGGATTTTTTCATAACAGGAGAAAAAAACATTGCGTATTATTGTATTAGGCCCGCCTGGTGCGGGAAAGGGAACCCAGACAGCATTATTAGCGGAAGGATTAGGTATTCCAGCCATTTCGACGGGCAATATGTTGCGTGCAGCGGTGAAGGCAGGCACTCCATTAGGATTAGCGGCCCAGGCTGTGATGGAAGCGGGGCAATTAGTGTCTGATGAGATCATGGTAGGTCTTGTGAAGACTCGCATTGCGGAAGCTGATTGTGCGGCTGGTTTTCTGTTAGATGGATTTCCGCGTACGGTGCCGCAAGCGGAGGCGTTACGTGAGGCGGGCATTGCGATTGATCATGTGATTGAGTTAGTGGTTCCTGATGAAGAAATTGTAGCGCGTATGAGTGGGCGTTTAGTACATTTGGCGTCTGGGCGTGTGTATCACGTGCAGCATAATCCGCCGAAACGTGTGGGTTTAGATGATGAAACGGGTGAACCCTTGGTGCAGCGTGCAGATGATCGAGAAGAGACTGTACGTGAGCGTTTATCGGTTTATCATGCACAAACAAAGCCGTTAGTATTATATTATCAAACGTGGCAAACTGCAGATGCAACAGCGCCCTGTTTTCATCCGATTAACGGTGTGGGTGCTGTGATGGATGTACAGCGTGCTATGCGTCACGTATTGGGGTTGAAACAATAAGAGGGGGGCTTCATGGGTATACAGACAGTAACAGCGGTGAGTTTTGATGAGATCATAGCCCAGCATGCGTTGGTGTTAATTGATTTTGGGGCCACGTGGTGTGCACCCTGTCAGACATTTGCGAAAGTGTTAGAAGCTGTGATGCCGGAGTATCCGGATGTGTATTTTGGTGCGGTAGACATTGATGCGGAGAAAGAGTTAGCGCAAAACTTTGCGGTGACGAGTGTGCCGTTCGTGATGATTGTGCGAGACCAGGTTGTGGTATATGCAGAGTCTGGTTTGTTGCCCGCAAGTGCCTTACGAGAGTTGCTAGATCAGGCGAGAGCGCTGACAAAAGAGCAATTGCAACAGCAGGAAGAGGGGCGGTAATGATATCGCCAAAGGGGGGTTAGGGGGGATTTACAGCTTCCAGCACATTTCTTAAAGACGAAAAAAAACCGCTCGGGCAAAAAACCAAGAGCGGTTTCTTTATGGGTAACGTTTCTCTATTACATAGAGGTATGTTCACCCATGCTTGGAGCTGAAACAGCTTTAGCACGTGATGTGCGACGACGAGCTGCTTTGCGAGGTGCTTTTTTAACGGAGCTTGCTTTTTTAGCAGTACTTCCCTTTCTAGCAGCACTGGCTTTTTTAGCAGGACGGCGTTTAGCGGATGCTTTACGCGCACCGCTTTTAGCTGTTTTTTTCGTAGCGCCTTTCTTAGCTGCTTTTTTAGCGGCAGCAGCTTTTTTCTTAGCGGCGGCTTTTGCTCTAGTAGCAGCATGCTTAGCTTTGATATCAGCAAGTTTTTTCGCAGCAGCCTTTTTAGCTTCAGCGAGTTGTTTCATCGCTTCTTTCTTCAGCTGTGCCAACTTCTTCTCTAGAACAGAGACTTGCTTAAGCGCAGCATCCCTTGCTTTTACCGCTTTTTTCAAAAGCACCGAATGACCAGCAGCTGCTTTTTTAGATTTAGCAGCGCCTTTAGCTCGGCTTGCTTTTTTTGCTTTGACTGGCATGATTTACACTCCCTACAGTAAAAAATGACGCCGAATAACCGGCATTTAAATAATCGCCGATTTTTCAATCGGTTTCAATAGAAAAATAGTAGAAAAATGGTAAAATTGCAAAAAATAATACCGTTGGAGGGTAAATGAAGCGTAGAATGGAGCAGTTTTTGGGTGCTTTTTTCTTATTGGTAGCAAGTTCTCTTTCATTTGCTGCAACGGTGTCTGTGCATATTAACACGGGAATTATAGGGGTTTGGAAAACAATAGATGAATCTACGGGGCGTCCGAGTAGTTTAATCCGCTTTGTAGAGCGTCGTGGGATTTTTTTTGGGACGCTCATCAAAACTTTTCGTCAACCGGGTGAAAAAGTGGCGCGTTGTACCTTATGTAAGGGGGCTTTGCGCAACCGACCGGTAGAGGGCATGCAGATTATTCAGGGGCTCAGGTGGAATGCTGAGAATAATCGTTATGAAGATGGGCTGGTTTTCGACCCGCGTACAGCGAAGACGTATCGTTGTCGGGCGACATTGGCACAAAATGGAAAGGTATTGGAATTTCGCGGTTATTTTGGGGTTTCATGGTTAGGTGAGACGCATGAATGGTTACGTTATTCGCGTTGAGAGGTGGGTATGACAGGTCAGGTATTATTTGCTATTTTTCTCATTTTTGCGGGCGCGGCGGTATTATCGACACTGTCTTTAATGACGCGTCAATCTATATTAGTCGCTAACATTTTATTGGGTATTGCGTTGGGTCCGTGGGCTTTAGGTTTTTTTAAGGACTCTGTTTTGATTGGTGAAGTGGGAGATTTGGGTATTGTTTTTCTCTTATTTTTGCTAGGGTTAAACTTACCTATTACGAAGTTACTTCATATGATTCGCAAGGTCACTACAGTGGGTGTGGTCAGTTCACTGGTGTTTTGTGCTGTAGGTATGCTTGTTGCATGGGGTTCAGGTTTTAACGTACAAGATGCGGCGTTGATTGGTGCGGCTGTGATGTTCTCCAGTACCATTATTGGGATTAAGTTGCTACCGACGAATGTGTTGCATCATCAGCACACCGGTGGTGTGATGATCAGTGTGTTGTTATTTCAGGATTTATTGGCCATCTTAACCTTGTTGATTTTACAGGGTATTTCTGATGTTCATGTACAGTGGGTTCGGAATTTGATTTTCTTGATTATCGGGTTGCCGATTTTGGCTGGGATTGGTTTTGTGGCAGACCGCTATATATTAAAGTACTTATTCGCGCGCTTTAATCGTATTAAGGAGTATTTGTTCTTGGTGGCGATTGCGTGGTGTTTAGCGATGGCGCAATTAGCTGCTGTGATGGGTTTTTCCACGACGATTGGGGCTTTTATAGCGGGGGTGAGTTTAGCTTCCACACCGGTTGCGCTGTATATTTCTGAGAGTTTGAAGCCTGTACGGGATTTTTTCTTAGTGATGTATTTCTTTGCGGTGGGTGCGAGTTTTAATTTAACGTATGTGCCGCATGTGATTGTGCCGGCCTTGATTTTGGTGATGTTACTGACGCTTGTGAAGCCTTACACATTTGCGTGGTTATTTAGGCGGGTAGGGGAAATGCCGTATGTGAGTTGGGAGGCAGGTGTACGGTTAGCGCAGATGAGTGAATTTGCTTTGATTATTGCGTACTCTGGTATGACATTACATGTAATCAGTATGAAGGCGGGCTATTTGATTGAGGCAGTGACCATTTTATCTTTTATTGTTTCTTCTTATTGGGTTGTTTGGCGATACCCTACACCGGTTGCCATTTCCGATCGTTTGAGACGAGACTAAAGGCATGTGGGGCAGCGATGAGCGCAATGTTTTCTATCGCCACGCGAGGGCGGGTCGTTGGTTATTGCGTTTAGAGACTAATCTGTTGCGTAAGGCGTTGATTGGTTGTGATCAAACGCGGATTGTGCGTTATGGTGGTCCAGATCGTCGATTATTAAAGAAGTATGTTGCCTTATGTGCGCGGATGGTGCATGTTGAGCCGACGTGGAGTGGTCGTCGTGTATCGGCTGCGCCGCAGATATTAGCGGCCTTAACGGCCTTACCTTTTCAGCCGCAGAGTATTGAGACATTAGTCTTGTGGCATAGTATAGAGGTATGTACGTCGTTAGATGACGTATTGAAATCGGTTTTTCAGGTATTAGCGCCGGGTGGGCGTGTGATTATTGTGTGTTTTAACCCGTGGAGTATGTGGAGTTTAATTCATTTGTTCAGTGCGCGGGTACATTTTCCGTGGGGTGGTGGGCATTATTGGTCGCGCTGGCGTATTGAGTCGGTAGCGCGGTCTGTAGGTTTATCGTATATCAGTAGCCGCACGGCGGGGTTTCGTTTACCTTGGAAGGTAGGGAAGCGTGATGGATCGTTACAAAATCCATTAGAGGTATTAGGGCAATGGTTTGTGCCGGGTTTTGGTGCAGTATCATGTTTGGTGTTTGAGCGACGTACGCTGTGTGGCATCATGGAGCCGCAACAGGTGGTGTCGAGGCGTATTTCGGTTGTGCCGACGGGAGCATAGTAGTGAAGAAAGTAGCGTTATTTACAGATGGTGCATGTCGAGGGAATCCGGGTCCTGGAGGATGGGGTGCATTATTGCGTATGGATGAGCATGAAAAAGAATTGAAGGGTTTTGAGGCACTGACGACGAATAACCGGATGGAATTGAGTGCGGTGATTGAGGGTTTACGTGCATTGAAGACGCGTTGTACCGTAGATGTGACGACGGATTCAGCGTATGTTAAAAACGGCATTGAGACATGGATTCACAATTGGAAAGCGCGTGGGTGGCGTACGAGTGACAAGCAACCGGTGAAGAATCAAGATTTATGGAAAACGTTGGATGCGTTGGTAGCGGAGCATGAGGTGCGTTGGCATTGGGTGAAAGGGCATAATGGGCATCCAGAAAATGAACGGGCGGACCAGCTTGCAAACGCAGCGATTGATAGTGGGTTGCGCTGATAGATGACACTCCCTTCTCCCACTTGTGGGAGAAGGTGCCCCGTAGGGGCGGATGAGGGGGTGCAAATTGATTCCTGAACAGTATAAACAAGGAGAAGATTTCTTGCGTCAAATTGTATTAGATACTGAAACAACGGGTTTATCTCCGCAGCAGGGGCATCGTATTATTGAAATTGGCTGTATTGAGTTAATCAATCGTCGGTTAACGGGCAAGACATTTCATGCATATATGAATCCGGAGCGTGCGGTTGAGTTAGAGGCTTCGCAGGTTCATGGTTTAACGGACGCTTTTTTGGTAGGCAAGCCATTGTTTCGCAGTATTGCGGATGAATTGTTAGCTTTTATTCGGGATGCGGAGTTAATCATTCACAATGCGCCTTTTGACGTAGGTTTTCTGGAAGCAGAGTTGCGTCGGTTAGGGCCTAGCTACAAGGGATTACTGCATTATTGTACGGTGTTAGACACATTGCCATTAGCGCGTAATAAGCATCCTGGGCAGCCGAATAGTTTAGATGCATTGTGTCGACGTTATCGTGTAGATAATTCTAATCGTGATTTGCATGGTGCGTTAATTGACTCGGCATTATTAGCTAAAGTGTATTTAGCGATGACAGGTGGTCAGTTAGATTTGTTTGGTGAGGTAGAGACAGAGGAAGTGATTGAGGTTCAGGAAAAAGTTTCATGGGAGCATACTGTGCGAACCCCGATTTTATTTGCAGATGATCTTGAAAATGCAGCCCATAGGCAGTGGGTCGAATCTCAGCGTGCGCAGGGTGTGTGTTTGTGGGAGGTGTAATCTTATCTTATGGGCAGGGTTGGGGGGGCAGAGCAGGAGATCGTCATGATAAGACTATCTGATGAGTATATTAGTGTGATTGTGTGTGCTGCGCATCAGCAATTTGGTGATGATGTGCAAGTATGGTTATTTGGTTCGCGTGTAGATGAGACGCGGCGTGGTGGTGATATTGATTTGATGATTGAGGTGAAGCATCGTGTAGCAAACAAACCGCATGCGGCATCAGAGTTTGCGGCCAGTTTGCAGTATCAGTTAGGCGATCAAAAAATTGATGTTATTATTGATGACGGTTATGAGCGACAGCCGATTCATGCGGTTGTGCGACAAGAGGGGCGGCGATTGTGATGTTAAATTATATTGTTGAGTCGGTTCCTGCGTTTGCGCGTACGTGGCAGACTGTGCGTAAAGAGGTGATCTGGCTTAAAAAAACGCGGAGTCGTTTATTTAGTCAACCGATTGATAGAGCATGGGTTATTAGAATTAGTGGGGCAGAAAGGGCAGTCGCTGATTGATATTTTGAACCAGATAGAACGTATGGGTTTATTGGATAGTGCGCAAACTTGGTTGACCTGGCGTAATTTACGTAGTCGCTTGATTCATGAGTATGTAGAAAATCCAGAAGAATTTGCATCTGCGCTCAATACAGCAAATCTTTATGCGGGAGAATTAATAGCAGTGGCGGAGCATATTCACACTTGGTTGCAAACGCTTGGGCTTAAAGAGGGATGGGTAGGGTAGCGAACCACGTCATAATGCACGTGCGATAGACCGCCATGACTTCGTGATTAGGGATTGTTAATTCACATAACCATGTACCCATTTCAGTTTGAGTGCGTGATAATGCTTTTAAGTAGCCAGCAGCGAGTAATAAGCTCATGACTGCATCGAGATCTGCACCAAATAATCCGAACACTATCAGACCTTCAAAGAGGGGAGGCGTTTCGATACCAAATACGTTGTCGCTTAAAAAATGATGTAACATCGAGAGATTCAGTGTCTTGCCAAAGCGGCGAGGGCGGGTAATGAGCGTAACAGAGATCGCTCGTTTATCAAAAATTTCATTAATAAACAGGCTCTTATCTATAAATTTTAGATTTTCTGAACGCAGTCTCCCAAAACTATCAGTTCCGATTGCAAATGCTTGCATGTTAACCTCTAGGGGATTTGTGGAATGTGGGGATTATACAATAATGATATGAAGGGTTGTAGGGGTTGAATGTGAGTCAATTCGATTCGTCCAAAAAAACATTTTTGATTTCTTAACATAACATGATAAGATCTCGCTCGGCGTAAGGATTACGTCATTTAGTATCATATAGGGCAGCCGCACCTGTATGGCGGTAGCGCGTGATTTTATTGAGGGGGCAGGATCAGTGCTTCACGTATTTGAAAAAGAAGGTTTGGTTTCCAATCATTCTGTTGTTGATACTTTACTGGAAAGATTAACTAATAAGACGGCGCGAATTGGTATTGTCGGATTGGGATATGTCGGGTTACCGTTGATGCTGCGTTACGTTGAGGTAGGTTACCCTGTTGTAGGGTTTGATATTGATGAAAGTAAAGTAAATAAATTATGTTGTGGTCAGAGTTATATTCAACATATCTCTTATGTCGAGATTGATTCTGCTTTCAAAAAAAAATTAGAGGTTACAACTGATTTTTCATCGATTCAAAATGTAGATGCAATCATCTTATGTGTTCCTACGCCATTGAATCCATACCGTGAACCAGATTTGAGTTATGTGTTGGGCACAATGGATTCGCTTTTGCCTTATCTTCATGCGGGGCAAGTTGTTTCTTTGGAAAGCACTACTTATCCAGGGGCAACAGAAGAAGAATTGTTACCTCGTATGCAATCTTGTGGGTTAACTGTTGGTCAAGATGCTTTTTTAGTTTTCTCACCTGAGAGAGAAGACCCAGGTAACAGTCAATTTAAAACCCATACTATTCCGAAAGTATGTGGCGGTTATTCAGCTGCTTGTTTAAAGGTGGGTATTGCTTTGTATGAGCAAGTGATAGAACGTGTTATACCAGTGAGTTCTACACGAGCTGCGGAATTAACGAAGTTGCTAGAAAATATCCATCGTGCTGTCAATATTGGCCTCGCCAATGAAATGAAGATCATTGCGGATAAAATGGATATTGATATACACGAAGTGATACGAGCAGCCGCAACAAAACCTTTTGGTTTTGTCCCTTATTATCCAGGACCTGGTCTGGGTGGTCATTGTATTCCAATTGACCCCTTTTATTTGACTTGGAAAGCACGTCAGTATGGACTACATACCCGCTTTATTGAATTGGCTGGAGAAGTCAATGCGGGCATGCCAGATTATGTAATATCCAAGTTGACTATTGCATTAAATCAGCTGAAAAAATCAGTAAACGGTAGTCAAATTTTGGTATTGGGTATTGCTTATAAAAAGAATGTAGATGATATGCGGGAGTCTCCTGCAGTGGAGTTAATGCATAGGCTAAGTGAATTAGGCGCTATAGTGCATTATAGTGATCCATATATTCCAAGATTTCCAAAGATGCGTAAAATGCATTTTCAGTTGTCGAGTATTGATTTAACACCGACAATTGTCGCTGAATTTGATTGTATCTTGTTAGCAACAGATCATGATCAATTTGACTACGATATGATTAAAAAACATGCGCGATTAATTGTTGATACTCGTGGTCGTTATCTGGAAAAATCCGAACATATCGTGAAGGCTTAATCTATGTCTCCTATTTATGCCCCTATTTGTGATAGAAAAGTGCGTTTTGCATTAGTGGGTTGCGGCCGTATAGCACAAAATCATTTAGCTGCATTAAAACAGCATGAAGATCGGGCAGAGTTAGGGGATGTCTGTGATACGCAGACTGCAGCGTTAGAGGCTGCAGCTTCGCAGTTCGGAGCGAAGCCTCATAAAAAACTATCAGAAATGTTGCAGAATACAGAAGCGGATATAGTTGTACTCACAACACCCAGTGGGTTACATGCTTCCCAAGCAATACAAGTAGCGAATACGGGTCGCCATGTAATGACTGAAAAGCCAATGGCTACGCGTTGGGAAGATGGTTTGCGTATGGTGCAGGCATGTGATGCTGCAGGTGTGAGATTATTTGTTGTGAAACAAAATCGCCGAAATGCTACTTTGCAGTTATTAAAACGGGCTATTGATCAGCAACGTTTTGGCCGAATTTACATGGTGAATATCAATGTATTTTGGGCTCGCCCTCAATCATATTATGATAATGCTGCTTGGAGAGGTACATGGGAATTTGATGGTGGTGCATTTATGAACCAGGCAAGTCATTATGTTGATTTGCTCAGTTGGTTGATTGGTCCTATTGAAAGTATTCAAGCTTATACCGCTACATTAGGGCGTAATATTGAAGTAGAAGACTCGGGTGTGCTCAGTATTCGTTGGCGTTCTGGTACTTTAGGGTCTATGAATGTAACGATGTTAACGTATCCCAAGAATTTAGAAGGTAGTATTACGGTTATTGGTGAAAAAGGCACTGTGCGCATAGGTGGTGTGGCAGTGAATGAAATTCAGCATTGGGAATTTTTAGAGCCATGCGAAGAAGATCAGCAAATTAAACAAGCAAACTACGATACGACATCGGTTTATGGTTTTGGGCATCCGCTTTATTATGCGAATGTGTTAGATGTTTTGCAAGGAATTGCAACGCCCGAGACGGATGGTCGAGAAGGTTTAAAATCATTAGAAGTGTTGGTTGCGGCCTATTTGGCTGCTCGTGATGGCAAACGTGTAGCATTACCGTTAATGCACTAGGCATATTTTATATGATTCATTCTACAGCAATTGTTGATACTGGTGCGGAAATTGGTTCAGGAACTCGTGTTTGGCATTGGGTTCATATCTGTGCAGGAGCACGTATTGGAGAAAAATGCTCACTAGGACAGAACGTTTTCGTAGGTAATGACGTTGTCTTAGGTAACAATGTTAAGGTTCAAAATAACGTTTCTATTTATGATGCTGTGTACTTAGAAGATGATGTATTTTGTGGGCCCAGCATGGTTTTTACAAACGTTTACAATCCACGTTCTGCTATTGCGCGTAAGAATGAGTATAGACCAACACGTGTATGTAAGGGTGTGACTTTTGGGGCAAATTGTACGATTGTGTGTGGAGTTACAATTGGTGAATATGCCTTTGTCGGTGCTGGAGCAGTTATTAATCGAGATGTGCCAGCATATGCTTTGATGTTAGGTGTACCGGCCAAACAGCGTGGTTGGATGTGTCAATGCGGCATCCAGTTGAAAGGTTTAGGTAGAATTATTTGTATTTGTGGTGCTACTTATGAAATGACTAAAGAGAAATGTAGCGCCTTGAAGAGTCGAGAGGCTTGTTACGCAGAATGAGCCAAAAAATAGAATTCATAGATCTGAAATCCCAATATGTTAATCTGAAAGCCAGTGTTGATGCGCGGATTAATCAAGTCTTAGAGCATGGTCAATACATTATGGGGCCGGAAGTGCAGGAATTAGAAGCTGCATTAGTAGCTTATACTGGCGCAAGGCATTGTGTAACGGTATCTTCTGGTACAGAGGCTTTATTGATTGCCTTGATGGCATTGGGTGTGACAGCGGGTGATGAGGTGATTACGACATCATTTACCTTTGTTGCAACAGCGGAGGTCATTGCTTTATTGGGCGCTACACCGGTGTTTGTAGACATAGAGCCAGATACATGTAATTTGGATGTAAGCAAACTAGAAGCTGCGATTACTGCTAAAACAAAAGCTATTATTTCGGTTTCATTGTATGGTCAACCATCAGATATGATGGAGATTAATAAGATTGCTGCACGCCATGGTAATATTCCGCTGATTGAAGATGGGGCGCAAAGCTTTGGGTCCACTTATCAAAACAAAAAGAGTGGTAATTTGTCTACTATTGGTTGTACCAGTTTCTTTCCGAGTAAACCCTTAGGATGTTATGGGGATGGAGGCGCCATTTTTACCAACAATGATGCTTTAGCGAAGGGAATGCGAGAAATTCGCGTGCATGGACAGGAAAAACGTTACTACCATACTCGTATTGGAGTAGGTGGACGAATGGATACTTTACAATGTGCAATTGTGCTGGCAAAGCTTGAAATATTTGACTGGGAAATTGCAGAACGTGTGAAAATTGCTGAACGCTATTTAGAGTTGTTCTCAGGCCTTAAGGGAATATTTATGCCTGTTGTGCGTTCAGATAGAACATGTGTATGGGCGCAGTTTACGATTCAAGTTGAAAACAGGAATAGGGTGTCAGAAGCATTGAAAGCAGTAAGGATTCCAACAGCCGTACATTATCCAATTCCACTACATAAACAACCAGCATATGCAGGATTGTCTCGTGTTTCGTGCGCTTTATTGCAAGCAGAGTTTGTAGCTAGCCGAGTGTTGAGTGTGCCGATGAATCCTTATTTAACATTAGAAACTCAAAAGCATATTGTGAAATGTGTCTCTGAAGCACTTTGATCTTGCCCCGAAAAAATGGCTAGGGTCTGTTGACATTTCACATGGGCAACCATAAGTAACTGCAAGCTATAGCCAACATTGATGCATAATTTCTTTTCAATTTGTCATATCTTGTGGCAATGGCACGAAAGTGTTTGAGTCGTGCAAAAATATTTTCAACCAGATGCCTATATTTATATAAACACCAATCCATGCCCGCATTACCTATCGTTGAATTGCTTTTTCTGGGAATGATGGGTATCGATATTTTTAGGGATTCACAAGACAGTTGCTATAGTGAGGAAAATTCTGACGGCAGGCTATCGGCCGTGAATAGTCATACCGCACCCGCGAAGCGGGTGGCTTGACGGT
>Ga0155640_1184_pt3 | contig 12460 bp, 6 predicted proteins | sample RifCSPhighO2_12_FD_107297 | JGI IMG/M metagenome (GOLD analysis project Ga0155640, IMG submission 107297) | Gammaproteobacteria bacterium RIFCSPHIGHO2_12_FULL_45_9 | reverse complement strand
TACACCTTCTGCTGCCCGTTTGTCTGAAATTAACCGCTCCATTGCAGCAACCAAGGCGCATCTCGAACATACGCGTCTTGATCAAGCACAAGCACAATCGGCCTTAAAAGCCACTGAGGCTGCTTCACAACACCTCATGAATGCACTGACCCACACACAAGAAAAACTGACGCAAACTACAGCACACTTACACGATCTACAAACACAAACAGCAGAAGCACGTGCCGCCCTCACTACACAGAATCATATACTGATTCAATTATTACAAGCCACCTACATGCTGGGTAATACACCCAGCTGGCAAATCTGGCTGAGTGGTCGCGATCTCACGACCACAACACGATTACAAATTTATGCCAATGCCATCAGCACAGCCTTGACCGACACACTGACCAAGTGGCAAAAAACCGTCAACTGGCTGATGTATTTAACCGAATCGACCTCACGTCACAGCGCTGTTTTATTCGAACTACAACAGCAACAAAAAACGACTCAAGTCGAATTAAACCATACCCTGTCTGAACGCGAACAACTGCTGGTACAACTGCACGAAGAAGTGAGCACAGAAACGCAAACCTTGCGTCAGTTAGAAGCAGATAAGCTTGCGTTAGAAAAAATGTTAACCCGCTTAATACAACAAGCGGCCAAAAGAGCACACACCCAAGGTGGCGGAATTTTTTGGACTGGAGACTTTCGTCGCGCCCACGGTCATCTACCCTGGCCGGTCAAAGGGCCTATTATGCACCATTTTGGTGCATCCATTCACGGCAGTGAATTAACCTGGAATGGCGTGGTAATCAGTGCCCCCCTGAACCAACCCGTACGTGCGATTGCTGCAGGACAAGTCGTATTTGCAGACTGGATGTCAGGATATGGATTTTTAATTATCGTCAATCAAGGTCACGGCTTTATGACACTGTATGGACGAAATCGTGTATTATATAAACACACGGGAGATACCGTACGGCCAGGAGAAACGATTTCACTCATCGGAGAGAGTGGCGGTCTTGATCAACCCGGTTTATACTTTGCTATTCGCGAGGGAACGAAATCAGTTAACCCAGAGCTGTGGTTAACACATTAACACTGGAATGAAACACGAGAGGTAGAGGTATGAAAACAAGGATGCTGTGTTTATTCGGATTAGCATTAGCGGCAAGCACGGCCATAGTAGCCCATGCGGCCTCTGACACACAAGATGCCAATACACCCCATGTGCGCATGCTACCACGCACCGATGTACAACGCTTTACAAATGCGATTGGATTAATCCAAGAGTATTACATTGCCTCCACCACAGACGATCAATTGTTTGGCAATGCCATTCAAGGTATGGTTTCGAATCTAGACCCCCATTCAGCCTATCTTGATCCGACTGCGCTCAAAGACTTACAAGCAACCGTCTCCGGACAGTTTGTGGGGATTGGGGTAGAACTGACTTTAGATAACGGCTTACTGGAAGTGATCAGCCCCTTAGCCGGTTCACCAGCAGCGGCGGCAGGCTTAAAAGCCAATGACCGCATTATCAAGATTAACAATGTTGTCGTACAAGAGATGTCGTTAGATGACGCCGTACGTCAAATTAAAGGCCCGGAAGGCAGCTGGGTAAAACTCACCGTACTCCGACCCGGTATCAAAAAGCCCTTATTGATGTCTGTGCAACGTAAAATTGTCAAATTAGTTGCCGTACAGAGCAAAACCCTAGAACCCGGCATTGGTTATGTACGTTTAACGTTCTTCCAAGGACCCGTAGAAACACAATTGCGGCAAGCCATTCAACAATTAAAAACCCAATCTGGCGGTAAATTACGCGGATTTATTTTAGATCTACGCAACAATCCGGGTGGTCTATTGGAAATGAGCGGTTCTGTTGCGGATGACTTCTTAGATGCCAAACAATTAACCCATCACAAGGGCTTGATTGTGTATACCAAGGGACGCGTTCCTCATTCAGACATCACATTAAAAGCAACCCCTGGCGAATTACTACCCGGTGTACCCATGGTGGTGTTAATTAATGGCGGCACCGCTTCTGCTGCAGAAATTGTAACGGGGGCATTACAAGACTATCATCGTGCGGTCATTGTGGGATCACGCAGTTTTGGTAAAGGGTCAGTGCAAACCGTGTTACCACTGGATGATAACAGTGCGATCAAAATTACCACCGCACTGTATTACACGCCTGCAGGCCGCATGATTCAAGCCCATGGTATTACACCCGACATCGCCATCCCCGATGTGGCCATGCGGTTAGATCATATGACACCCAATGTGGGACTGAATTTTGATGAATCTGATTTCACCAATCACTTAGCTAATGCGGGTGATTCTGCCAAATGGAAACAAACTCAAGTAGCACAACGGGCACTCATCAAATCGGAACTCCAACTTGCGCAAGATGATTATACCTTATACCAAGCACTGATTGCCCTCAAAGGCGTCATGACACAGGGGAAGGCTTAAAGCACCCCTGTTTTCATGAGATAACATAGAATAGAATACATTCTATGCAAAAAACACCTTCTTTTCATGCACTGTATATCGTATTGTGCCTTACGATCTTATTTTATTGCCTGGATTTTTATTTCAGACTGTCCCCGAGCTTAGTTGTGCTGCCACTGGCCAACCAATATCACACCAATGCCTTCGGTATAGGTACCTTCGCGTCCGCTTTTTATTTGGGCTATGTACTCATGCAAATTCCAGCCGGCATTGGGCTGGATCGCTATCCCTTGCGTTTCATTTTCTCGCTTTCAATGGCCGCTTGTACCCTCTCCTTCATCGGGTTTATCTATGCCACTCACTTAGCCCTTGGCTTGATACTGCGATTTATCCTCGGTGCTTTTTCCGCTTTTTCTTTTATCTCAGTACTCTATGTTGCCAGACACTATCTACCGCCCCGTCAATTCACGTGGATCGCCAGTATCACCATTTCCATTGGTACCTTAGCCGCCTCCCTCGCCCAAATACTGAATGCAGCACTTCTGCAGACAGTTCCTTGGCATCAGGCGCTGCTCTATACGAGCCTTACCGGTTTATGCATTGCCGCGATTCTATATTTACCCCCCCTATATTTACCCCCCCTTCATTTGGAACGTAAGGCGACTCATCATACACCTACCCTCTCACAACGCACTTGGCATCATGCCATACAATTGCTCAAATCACCGGGATTTACCCTCAATGCGATCATCGGCGGCCTCTTTTATCTTCCCACCTCTCTCCTCTCTGCCTCATGGGGCATCAGCTTCCTGAACTGGTGCCATGGGCTCACCCTGACTGAAGCCGCCTTCGCCATCACTTGTCTCTTTGGTGGTTGGGCCGTAGGCTCACCCTGCCAAAATATCTGGACACGCTATGCCCCTCCCAATCAGGTGATTATCTTTTTTGGTGCCTGTAGCACAGCCTTAAGCTGCCTCCTATTTCTAAGCCACTACCCATACCCCCTATTCTGGTACGCACTGTTCTTTAGCTTAGGTTTTTGCTCCAGCAGCCAAGTATTGGTATGGACGATCTTTCAGACCACCTGTCCACCCGCCTTAAGCGGCCTCGGCATCGGGCTCACCAATATGCTGATCATGAGTATCGCAACCGGCGCACACCTCTGCGTTGCCGCCCTGATCGAACACGCTACCCATGCACATGCCCATCACTTTCAATTATTGGCAGGGTTATCGTGTATCCCTATCGCATTTGCACTCACCAGTGTGTGTGGACTCTTGCAGACACACTGGCAAACACACTGCAATCGTGATCGTTAAGGAGATGAAGGAGATACAGCATCAGCGTGCACCTCACGTATATCATGATATCCAATTAATCGTGCTTCTATCTTTGTTAACGGTCGCTGTTCTGCCACATTTTTAAGTTCTGTCACAATGGTGCCAAACACCGTCGATAATGCAGACAGATGCACGAAAGCAGGATCTTGCGCAGTATGGATCAGCTCATTCAGTTCCGATGTACACGCACGATGATCATCATAAAACAGCGTTTGCCTGTATTGCTGACGATAATAGGATATTAATTCACTCGCAGCAGAATAACATCCCTTTTGCAAACAACAACGTAAAACCCGCTCCGGCACACCTTCAGCGATGTAAGCGGGTTGCGTCATTTGTGTCAAAATTAATGTTGCCCAATGCTCATACTGATTTAAAGCGTTATCTGTTGTCGCCAAAGGCTTCCACTGCCGCCACATCATCAACATTTGTAAGAAAGCAGCTGATAATGTGATATGGTGCTCTGCTAATGTATGAGATGGCAACGGCAAGGGGCCATTTTGTGCATCTGATTGCGGAGTACAATTCAGAATAAATCGCGGGAACAAACCTAACAATAACATGTAAGCCCGAATCCATGCATCTTCAGACGAGTGCTCTCGAGGGAAATGTAAAAAACGCCTACGCGTTGTGCACAAAATATCAGGCCATAATGCCAACAAAATACGATTCATATCAGGCACGGAAAAAGCATGTTTGTATTTTTGCAACAACGTTGCCAATACGACTAAAACCAAACTTTCACAACAGTCTATCAAGACTCGTAACGCATTCAACATCGTATATAATTCTTCATCTGAAGCCGGTGTTTCCCACAGCATTTTTCGAAGTGCAGAAGTCAAAATCGTCCGCAAGGTACATACTTGTGCAGAGGGTGTCATCAGTGTGGGAATTTCGTCAAATTGTGCTTGCATAGTTTCATAAAATGAAAACGCCTGACACGCATTTTTGCCTGCCTCCCAGGTTTCTACAATATCTTGCAGGGTGGGTAATGTTTTCCACTGTAAACATCGCATCGTACTCTCGAGTAATTGCTGTTCGGCATCTAGCGGACAACGTATACTATTCTCAATTGAGAGGCGCATAATACGCGCCCCAATAGACGGTGAAGCACGCACTAATATATCCAAGATACAAGAAGGCTCTTTCGCCTCAAAGAAGAAAGTTTGCCACAACTTAATATCCTGTTTTAAATAGGCGCTAACAGGTTCCGGTGGCAAAGTCGCACATAACATATCAAATAACCGTTTTCGTGCTGCACTGTGAATAGAACCCTGTATAGGCTGTACTTCAGCACACACATTCAATAACAGTGGACGCAAAACATGCGCTAGCAAGGGCTCCGTTTCCATGGGATTAAATGCATAATGCAATACGTGAATATCTAATTCTCTACTATACTGATCCCAAGACCACAGATACTGATTCATCATCCGCATATCCCCCTGAGACTGTAGGATTCGCAGTATCCGTATTAAAATCCACAACTGATTTTCTGCAATCAGCATCCCACACTTTTCTGGCACAAGCGGTTGATGCGTATCTGTCTTTGTGCGCGTAGTCACATGTAACAACTTAGCATAGGTAATGACACCCACCAATAGCAACAACCGTTCAACGGCTTCAGATTGCGTCAACGCCGTTAAGGCAAACTGTTCCATCTGTTTCAATAACCAATCGAGCAGCTGTGTTTGGTGTTCTGTGAACGGCAAGGGTTCAAATAATGTCATATAACGTAATAGTTTGTATATTTGATAACAGTGTGCCGCGTCACATGTTTGGAATGCACGCTGAAAATCTTGCAGAGACTCCACATGCGCTATCAGATCACTGACATCACGATAACTGGCAAAAGCGCGCAGCATATCATATTGCCAACTGACAGCCAGCGCATCAAACTGCGCATAAAAATCAGGTTGGCAGGCATAATAAAAGAAATCAATCCCCGCATAAAAATGCTGAGCCAACGCAATGGGCAATACAGCAGAGGCCTCTAGCGCAGAGATTTCTGAAACATCTGTCAATGCAATCAATACCTGCAAGAGATCTAAGTCTTGACAATTCATGGCGCATACCCACAATGCACCTAAAGTAGTTTGCTCACTTCCATCAGCCAATAATTCCCGTAGTGGCAATATATCTTCAGCCAGCATAGTGTGCTGCTCAGCTGTATTCGACAAATCCATAGTACGCAATAACTTAAACATAGGATAACCACATAAGACATGCAGCACCAAGTAGGCATGATCAAACTCCTGACATTCAATCAAATAAAAACCTACCTGCAATAGATTTTTGCGAAAGGCATGATCCCACTCGGGAGGTTCAATCCCTGTCAACAGGGTATCGAATTCAAACAGCAATACTACATATTGACTTAACGCATGCACAGAACCTAAGATGTGATTCAACCCTTGAAAGGCACGACACAAGAGTGCATTCCAATCATATGGTTTCATCAACAATTGCTTTAAATACGTTTGCTTTTTCATGTACAAAACAGCCATCACAAAATGCACCAACGCATTGGATGTCAAACTATCCAGCTGTTCCAATACGTTCGCTTCTATCATTTCCCAATGCGGTTGTTGAAACTCACGCAATAACGGTTGCTTAATACACACATTGAGCACATGCTTGTAAGTATATGCCAAGGCATAACGTAAGATCTGACACAATACGTCAACATCTAACACATCATCTTTCTCCCATTTCTGCCAATAATGCGTCAATATATCTTCATGACTTTCTGAAATCCGCGCTAACCATAGGGGATCAGCCGGCGTAATAGGGACTGTGTAATGCTTTTCATACAATAAAACCAACGACATATCTTTTAATGCAATCGCTTTTTGCAAAAAGGCGATCCATTCTTCAGGGGTGATCTCGCAATAAGACAATAATAAATCTAAGAGCGCAAGATTCTCTGTACCATATAGATGCGCTCGGATTAACTGTTTCACGGCTGATGACTCCATCAGGGGAGATGCCAACAAGGCCCGTATCAGCGAGAGATGACCTTCTTGCAATGCCATCGACAGCAACCACTGATATAAAAATGCTGGAAATCGCTGGATTTTCTGCATCAAGGATGACTGCACAACGCATTGCAATATATCTGCATCAGGCAGCCTATGCACACCACCACGGCGAATGAGGTTATCCAAAAACTTAGGCCTACATTCCAGACCACCCACACCAAAATCAATCAATGCTACCAACTGATCCACAGTGAATAGCGTCTTATTTAACAAATAACCTACCACATTTTTCTGATGAGACTGAAGTGCTCCTATCATTAATTGTGTGCTTGGCAGTATATTTGAGCCACGCTGTGACAAGACATAATTGGCAGTCTTAAAACAATGCGCAAATATAGCGGTTTGAAAAGCTAATTCATAATCCGCAATAGCAGTGAAACACGCATCTAATAATTGCATCAGATCCTGATGGCGCTTAGCCTGCATACTGGCCAATATCACAATCCAAGAACGTACTTGATCAGAAGAAGCAATTTTCAGTACGTGATGTTTCAAACAATACGCTGCAGACTGATAAGCCTGTGATTGAATACTGTGTGTAAAAATGCGCTGTATCCCAATCCGTTGTTCGCCCGCATCAAAAACAGCAAAAATTTTTTCAAACGCATCCGTCATATGAGATTGCTTATGATTCAACAACATCATACAAAAATAAGACCATGCTTCATCCAATAACCACGGCAGTTTATCTGCCTCTATAATCGTACACAATGCTGAAACAGATTGTACATTTTTCTGAATGGCTTTCCATATTGTGTCGTACTCTGCTGCATACCACCATGCTTCCATATCCACCGAAGGCTGAGGCTGAACTGTTAGCTGCGCTACTACGACCGGCGTTTCTGCCACAAGTGAAAAAGCACTTGTCTCACTACGCACATCTGAAGCAGACGTCAGCTGATATTCTCCTTCAAAGAGGGTCAAGGTTAAATGCGCACTGTTTCGGTCTTCTGCCCATCGCGTATAATGTAAAAAAGTGTCGAATGAACAACATACGAGCGTGATATCCCAATTTGCATTTAACAACACATGCAATTCATGTGTCAGATCATGTAACGCGCCAGGAGAGACGCGTCCATCCACGGCCTGCACCAACGTTAACAGCACCAACTGATGCGGCTCATAACATTCAGCGTAGGCTTGCAACTGCTGCTGCAATAATTGAAACGTCGTTTGTGACTGTTCTGCACTGTAACAGGTCCAATCAGGCATCCAGACCGGATATTCACTCGTATTACAAAAGATCAAACGCATCCCAGATGATCCTAATGCGGCATACTTTGCACACTGTGTTTGAATCATCTGGGCAAGCGAGAAGCCTTCATGATAAAAACTAAAATCACATAATACTGCATGTGGCATATCATTTAACATAAATAACCTTTAACGTTGTGTACTTGGGTTCTATACTGCTTAGAAATCAATCTGAAGGAGTACAAATTAGGGCAAATGATAACTAAATCAGCCGATGCTACCGATGTTTTTTATGAGCCTGGCGCAAGATAATGTTCTCTTAATTCACTCATGTTACACTGCCCTTTAACCCTCGCCCCACAAGCCTCTCAGGAATAATGAATTTGCAGGAGTATATGGAATATGTTATCAACCATTATCATCACCAAAAATTGTGCTCATACCCTACAAGCTTGTCTAGACTCTGTGCAGCCGATTTCACATGAAATTATTGTGGTAGATTCAAACAGTACGGATAACACGGTTGAAATTTGCCGACGTTATACTTCCCAAATCATCCAGACCCAAACATGGCCCGGCTTTGGCCCTCAAAAACAACTGGCTTTAGACCATGCCCAAGGACCGTGGGTATTATCTATTGATTCAGACGAAATACTGACTCCTGCCTGCCAACAAGCCATTCTAACCACCATGAAAGCGCCTCGACATTCTGCGTACCGCATCAAACGTGTTATGATCTTTGCCGGACAAGTCGTTGCACACAGTGCCTGTTCAGATGCGCCCGTCAGGCTGTTTAAAAAAGACAGCGCAAACTTCAGTCCGGATCTTGTACACGAATCCGTGCTCACAACAAGCTCAGTCGGCAAAATCAACCAACCCATGTGGCATTATTCGTATTCCAGTATTGGACATTGGATTGAAAAAATGAACACTTATTCTACCTTGAGTGGACAGAAGAAAACAAAAAAATATCACTCAGTGAGTTATGCTGTTTTTACCGCTAGCTTACGTTTCTGGAAAGTGCTCATCTTAAAGAGGGGCTTTTTAGATGGGCGTCTGGGGATCGTGGCAGCCATCAACGCAGCAGTCGCTGCGTACTATAAATACCTGAAGTTAGCACTAGACCCTCAGTTTCAACCGCCTAAGTGAGCAATTACCCTGGTTTCACTACCACCAACACAATAATCACAATTAATAATAGGGTGGGTACTTCATTGAAAAATCGAAAAAATTGCTGAGTGTGTTGCATCGAACGCACCTGAAATTGCTGTACGTAACGACCACAGTATAAATGATAGCCCCATACTATCATCACGCACCCTAACTTAGCCCATAACCATACGGGCAACAATCCAGCATGCACCCAAGGTATTAACAATACACATCCCAATAGGGTAGTCACACTGGCCGCCGGCCACATGATATAGCGGTATAAACGACGTTCCATATGGCAGAACTGCTGATACCCCACTTCATCATGCGTTTTCACATGGTAGACAAATAAGCGCGGCAAATAAAATAAACCCGCAAACCAAGCAACCATCGCAATGATATGCCATGCACGTACCCAAATCATGATATGCAATCCCGTAGGACCTCCCCCATCACATCCGTCACACGCTCCCAGCTTCGCTCTGCATTGACCCACTGACAACCTGCTAATCCACAACGTGTACGCAATGCGGGATCTAACAAAAACCGTTTTAACTGCAGCCCTAAATCAACTACTGAACCTTTTTCAAAGACCAACCCCGTTGCTTCATGCGTAATCATTTCTAACAAAGGTGCCACACTGGAAACCAAAACCGCTTTCTGCATCGCTAACGCTTCTAAAGGTTTTAAAGGCGACACTGCTTCACACACCGCATAGGGTTTGCGAGGAAACGGACAAATATCAATAAGCGAATAATAGGCTGCTACTTCATGGTGCGGCACACGCCCTGGCGTAATAAAATACTGTGAGAAACCCGCTTGTTCCATACGGCGTCGCAATCGTGGCAACACCATCCCCATTCGCGATGCCCCTTCATTTCCAACCAACAACACATAAAATGATAAGCCTTCACGGTATAACGCGATACTGGCTTCAATCAAATCGTCTAATCCTTCATATTCTAACAGGGTACCCACATATCCCACGACCGGTGCCGCTTCAGGGATTCCCAATTTTTGCATTAAATGCCGATCACGTGGGCGCATCACAAAACGCGTGAGATCACACGCATTCGGAATCAAATGTATTGTTGCACGGGGAACACCCCGTTTCTGTAATTCAGTACACATCGCGTGCGTTAAGGTCAAAACACTATCCGATTCCTGACACAACCGTGTTTCAACACGCTGCATCATATGAAACAACACCGTTTTTGAAAAGAAAGGATAAATCACAGAACGTGTTAACTCCCAGAAACCCCTCACTTCATAGACAAATGGAATCCCTAACGCACGCGCAGCCACTAATGCAGGCAATGCCGTACGATAATTAGAGGCAGCCACCACACAAGCCGGCCGCACCGTCTCAAAATAAGCACGCCAAACAGCAGCACTCTCTTCTACATAAGCTGCTGTATTTTCACCCACAATGCGTGATAATCCGACCCGATGATAGGTTACTCCCTCTACCTGATCCGCCTCCTGATCATTCCCCTTCGGAAACCCAGGACGTGTCACAGCAATCACATCCCACCCCGCTTTTTGCAAACCCAAAATAATCCCATGTGAACGTGTTGCATAACCCACAGAAGTATGCGGTAAACTCATATGCAAGATATAACATAAGCGATTGGGTATGCGATCCTGTAGCTGCACCACTGGCGCATGCAATTTTTCAAAGAAATGGAACAATACAGCTGGCATATTCACTAGATCAACCTCTTCCAGCGGCGTGGCTGATGTGCTTTGTGTCATCACATCATACATATCATCACATGCATTCGCGGAATGCAGTAAACGCAATATCGCATTCCGCTCGCGACGCGTTAACTGTGGCGTACGCTCGCGGAAAGCGCGCACCAAACACACTGCAGCAGCTAATTGGCCTTGTTGGATTAAGATAAAACCGATTGATAACCAACGACGTATCGGATACCTGTGTTGCAATCCACTCACACCCTGTTGTTGCAAACACTGTTTGACACCATGCCATGTCAGCACACGTGACCGACGATAACCTGAACGAATACTAAAAATTACCACACTCTGAAACACATCCCATTTAGAGGGTGATTTTAGCTGAAAAACATACGCTTGACTGATCACCCATCCCAATCGCTTAAGCAATCGCGATTTTAGCCAAACAGGTAGGCTCATTCAAAGACGCCCGCAAAATCTAAGATCACTGGAAAGCGATCCGAGCATCCCAAGAAGGCCGAGTGCTTCACTAAAAACACAGCACAATCTAATTCTAATGATTCTGCATTCGCATGCAATGACACACCGGGTTTATTCAAACACGCCGGCAATTGCTCAACATGTGGCTCAATTACCGATAAATGTACACCATCCGCCCCACTAAAATGATCTGCAATCGCCAAGGCAGGACTTTCTCGCAAATCATCAATATCAGGCTTAAACGTTAATCCGAACAACCCTAATCGCTTCTGATTGAGCGATAATTTCTGCAATTGCGCTTGAATTTGCTGGATAACATACAGGGTTTTTTGTGTATTCACTAAACGCGCTGCCCGAATCAACTGCGCTTCTTCCGGTGCACTGTGCACGATAAACCACGGATCTACCGCAATACAATGCCCGCCAACGCCACACCCCGGCTTCAAAATATTCACGCGCGGATGCTTATTCGCTAACTGAATTAAATCCCACACCGGCACATTTAATCGCTCACAGATTAACGATAACTCATTCGCAAATGCAATGTTGACATCTCGATATGCATTTTCAACTAACTTACTCAATTCAGCCGTACGCGCTGTGGTTAAATGACACAACTCTCGCGGCACCATATAGCGATACAATTCCCGTGCACGCTCTGCACACGCAGGCGATACCCCACCCAATACACGTGGATTCGTTCGCAACTCTTCCACAATACGACCCGGCAATACCCGCTCCGGACAATAAGCCACCTGAATATCTGATTGCTCACCTGCCATATGAGGAAACGTTAAATCAGGACGCGCCTCACTTAACCATTGACTCACTTGTTCTGTTGTACCAACAGGCGAAGTAGATTCTAATACCACCAAATTACCCGGTCTTAAATGCGGCGCCACACTGTCAGTAGCCGCTTTCACATACGATAAATCTGGCTTCTTCTCATCATCAAACGGTGTTGGTACCGCAATAATAAAAGCATTCGCTTCTTCAACCTGCAACGACGCACGCAACTGCTCTAATCGAACCACCGACGCCACAATGCGATCTAATCCCGGTTCAATGATATGCATTTCACCCCGATTAATTGTATCTACAATATGCGGCTCA
>Ga0155640_1106_pt1 | contig 12974 bp, 13 predicted proteins | sample RifCSPhighO2_12_FD_107297 | JGI IMG/M metagenome (GOLD analysis project Ga0155640, IMG submission 107297) | Gammaproteobacteria bacterium RIFCSPHIGHO2_12_FULL_45_9 | reverse complement strand
TTAATTTCTAATCATCAGAGTTGGTTAGATATTTTGGTATTGGGCGTCGTCTTCACGGGCCGTGCGCCTATCTTAAAATTCTTTATGAAGAAAGAATTGTTGTGGATGTTGCCGTTTGCAGGATTAGCATCCTATTTATTGGGGTATCCGTTTATGGCACGTCATTCGCGAGAAGATATTCGGCGCAACCCGGAATTAAAAGGACAAGATTTAGCGACGGCCAAAGCGGCATGTCAAAAATTCCGCGAATTTCCGACAACGGTGATGAATTTTGTAGAGGGTACTCGTGTTACGCCGAAAAAACAGTTGCAAAGTCAGTCTCCTTATCATCATTTATTGAAACCGAAATCAGCAGGGATTGCAGTTGTGTTGCATGAGTTGGAAACGGCGCTTTCGGGCATCATTGATGTGACGATTCATTATGCAGAACGTCCCATGACTTTGTGGCGTTTTCTGAAAGGAGAATGTACACGCATTACCTGTCATTATGAAGTGCTGCCAGTTACGGCAGATTTAATGGGCGATTACCATCAAAATCGTGCTTTTCGTGCGACCTTTCAGCAATGGTTAAATACCCGTTGGGTGCATAAAGACGAATGGTTGGAGCAGGTTGAATCTCGGGAGCGGGTGTGACAGTACGGCTGATTACACGCGCGAGTCCTTTAGCTTTATGGCAAGCGCATTATGTGGCAGATTTATTACGTGCAGTTCCTGGGTGTCCCGTGATTGAGATTGTGCCGCACACAACGGTTGCGGATGTTAAAACAGAGGTGGCTCTCACGGCGTTGGGAGGTAAAAATCTGTTTGTGAAGTAGTTGCAAGAAGCGGTCTTGCAAGGTAAAGCTGATTTTGCCGTACATTCTGTGAAAGACTTAGGGGTTGTGCCAATACCGGGTTTACTGTTAGGTGCGATATGCGCACGTGAGGATGCGCGTGACGCATACCTGTCAAAAAAATTTCTGACATTTGGTGCCTTACCAGAAGGGGCGTGTGTCGGTACCTCTAGTCCACGACGTGCCTGTCAGTTAAAAGAGAAGCGTCCAGATTTGCATATTGAATTGTTGCGAGGAAACGTAGGCACGCGATTAGCGAAGCTAGACAAGGGACAATACGATGCGATTATCTTAGCGATGGCGGGACTCATTCGGTTAGGGTTAGTGTCACAGGTAACGCATCCATTTTCAGTGCATGAGATGATCCCAGCGATTGGGCAGGGAGCGATTGGCATAGAATGTCGTGCGGATGATACGGCATTACAAGCTTTGTTGCTTCATGTGCATGATGATGTGACAGGGCGGTGTGTGCGTGCAGAGCGTGCGTTTAATGCCTATTTGGGGGGCGATTGTTTTACGCCGCTCGCTGCGCATGCTACCTGTGAAGGTACGCAATTGCATATGGCCGCCATGTGGGGTGATGTGTCAGGCACACCGTGTTACCGCGTGCAAGTTGCAGGATCTGCTGCAACACCAGAGCAAGTAGGTGAAAGCGCGGCGAAAGAGATTGAGCGATTGCGTCAGAGCTAATATGGGAAGTTTGTTATTCTAGTCTATGCATGTGTGCCAGCTTTTCTGAAATGGCTGCTTTGATGAATTCGTTGATAGATATGCCCAGTTCTTCAGAAATGATCGCTACTTTTCGATGTAGTTCGCGGCCAGGACGGATGTTGAATGAGCCCTTAAAGGGTTGTTCAGGTTGAAGGTTGGTTTCTTTGCAATACGATAAATAATTTTCAATCGCTGATTGAAAATTCTGCCGAAGTTCAGAGAATGTTTCTCCCTCATAGCTAATGAGGTGGCGGATAAATTGAACTTTACCGAACAGGCAATTATCTTCTGGACTGGCTTCAACAGAACCATAATAGCCTTTATATGCAATCAAGTTCATAATAACCCCCACTCAGACAAGCTTTCTCTGACTTGTCGTAACATATATGGTTTTACTGCATTACCAGGGTGTGGCCTGCATAGACTGATAATCCGATTTTTCTCTTTGAAGACGAACTTACAATGGGATGATCCGCTAGCATGATGTACCAACACAAATCCCAATTGTAGAAGAGCGGTGTTTAGGTCAGACCAAGTCATTGATTTTGCGTGCTTCAGCTTTTCGAGCAGCTTCTCTTTCTTGGTCATTTTAGCATGTTCACTATCATTGTATGCTGCCTTCTTGTCACAAAATATGGCATAAAGTTAATCAAAATGCAACTAAAGATAGTTGCATTTGGGGGGTGTTATTGATTGCCTTGCTGCTTACTTAAGGCGCCGCTGGCTTACAAGAATAAGTTTGCCCTTCTGCATTGCAGATGGGTACGGCATGTTCTTTACAGAAGTGTTCTGATTTGATGGGGCAGGGTGGTGTAGGTTCACTCTGAAACAAAGTAGCCACACAGGCTGATTGGGTATTAAATGAAACACCATTTTTACAGTCTGTTTTGTTCATCGGGACGCAGGCCATTTTGTCCCACGATAAGCAATAGGGTTCTGCAAACGAAATAGGGTCTTGTGGAATACACGCACAAAAACGATAATAATCCGGCTCATCAAAACACCCATCTTCATCAGGGCCACACAAAAAATAAGTGGTTTCTGCTAAGCAGGTGTGTGTGAGAAGGGTGCCGATGACTAACAAAAATTGTGCGCTGTGTTTCATGAAGCTCTCCCGATATGTTCTCAAAGGAACGAAATCATACGAAAGTGATAGGAGTGTGTCAAGCGTCTGCAAGATTTGTTAAGATTAAAATCTATTTTGTGAGAAGGAGTTTGTGCCATGTTAGATTCTTTTAAAGCGCGCAGTCAGTTATCTGTTCAGGGTAAACAATACACCTGGGCTAGCATTCCACGGGCTGAGGCGCAAGGATTGCGGGGCGTACAGCGGCTGCCTTTCTCATTGAAAGTGTTATTAGAAAATTTGTTGCGTCATGAAGACAATGAAACGGTTACAAAGGCCGATTTACACGCGTTTAGTCAATGGTTAGAAAATCGCCGTTCTGATCGAGAAATTGCGTATCGTCCAGCGCGGGTCTTGATGCAAGATTTTACTGGTGTGCCAGCAGTAGTGGATTTAGCTGCGATGCGAGATGCGATGCGGGCGCAGAAAGGCAATCCGCAAAAGATTAATCCGTTGTGTCCTGTCGATTTGGTGATCGACCATTCGGTGCAAGTGGATCATTTCGCTGAAGCCACTTCGTTGCAAGAAAATGTGGCATTAGAAATGTCGCGTAATCAAGAACGCTATCGTTTCTTGAAATGGGGGCAGCAGGGGTTTAAAAACTTCCAAGTGGTGCCGCCTGGTACGGGGATTTGTCATCAGGTGAATTTGGAATTTTTAGCGCGTGCAGTCTGGACTTCTGATGAGCAGGGCGAGACATGGGCGTATCCGGACACATTAGTGGGGACAGATAGTCATACTACCATGATCAATGGATTGGGGGTGTTAGGTTGGGGTGTGGGGGGTATTGAGGCAGAGGCTGCGATGTTGGGTCAGCCTGTTTCCATGTTGATTCCGGAAGTGATTGGGTTTGAGTTAACGGGTGCATTGCGAGAGGGGATTACGGCGACAGACTTGGTGTTGACGATTACCGAGATGTTACGTAAAAAAGGGGTGGTGGGTAAATTTGTTGAGTTTTATGGAAAAGGCTTGAGTCATTTGGCATTAGCGGATCGCGCGACGATTGCCAATATGGCGCCAGAATATGGGGCAACCTGCGGCTTTTTCCCGATTGATGCAGAAACATTACGTTATTTAACGTTATCAGGCCGCGCGACAGAAACCATCGCATTGGTAGAGGCATACGCGCGTGCACAAGGGTTATTCCGCGATGATCAAACGGAAACGCCGGTCTTTACAGATACCTTGTCGTTAGATTTAAGTACGGTTGTGCCGAGCCTTGCGGGACCTAAGCGTCCTCAAGATCGTGTGCCGTTAACAGACTTGAAAAAGGCAACTGAAACCGCATTACAAGAGATGACAAAAGATGCGCATTTATCTGTAAAAACAGACGCAGGGTTTTCGGTGACACAAGGGGATGTGGTGATTGCCGCGATTACCAGCTGTACGAACACCTCTAATCCTGGTGTCTTGATAGCAGCGGGTTTATTGGCGCAAAAAGCAGTGGCACGTGGTTTGTCTCGTAAACCGTGGGTGAAAACGTCATTGGCGCCGGGCTCTCAAGTGGTAACGGCCTATTTAAAGCGATCGGGTTTAACAGAGTCGCTTGAAAAACTCGGGTTTTATCATGTCGGTTATGGCTGTACCACGTGTATTGGGAATTCAGGCCCTTTGCCATCGGCTGTTGCGAATGCGATTACAGAGCAGGATTTAACCGTCGGTGCGGTGTTATCGGGTAATCGTAATTTTGAAGGGCGCATTCATCCACAAGTCAAACTGAATTGGTTGGCTTCTCCGCCATTGGTAGTGGCGTTTGCGATTGCAGGCACAACGCGAATTAATTTATCACAGGATCCGTTAGGGCAGGATGCCAAAGGTCAGCCCGTTTATCTTAAAGATATTTGGCCAACACAGGTGGAATTACGAGCGGCAATGGATCATGTGACGCGCGAATTATTCCAAGAACAATATCGTCATGTGTTTGCAGGGAGGGAAGAGTGGGCTCAGATTTCAGTGCCATCCACTGAGACTTATGCGTGGGAACCGAATTCTACGTATGTGAAACATCCGCCGTTTTTCGAGGGGATCACGCTCACGCCACCGGCGCTACCGGAAATTAAGCAAGCGCGCTTGCTCGCGGTGTTTGGAGACAGTATTACCACCGATCATATTTCTCCGGCGGGATCGATTAAGGCATCGAGTCCAGCGGGGCAGTATTTGCAGTCTCATGGTGTGGCGGTCGCTGATTTTAATTCCTATGGCGCGCGTCGTGGTAATCATGAAGTGATGATGCGGGGTACTTTTGCCAATATTCGCATTCGCAATGAAATGGTGCCGGGTGTAGAAGGGGGCGTCACTAAACATTATCCCAGTGGCGATACGCTGGCTATTTTTGATGCGGCGATGCGTTATGCAGAAGCCAAAACACCGTGTATTGTGATTGCCGGTAAAGAATATGGAACGGGTTCATCTCGAGATTGGGCGGCTAAGGGGCCGATGTTGTTGGGTGTAAAATATGTCATTGCAGAAAGCTTTGAGCGTATTCATCGTTCGAATTTAGTGGGGATGGGTGTATTGCCGTTAGAGTTTGTGAATGGGATGACCCGGCAAGATTTGAAGCTCATGGGTGATGAAACGTTTGATTTAGATGCGGTGCATAAGTTAGCGCCGGGTGTGTTATTAACAGTGACGATGCATCGCTCAGATGGCGCAATGCAGAGCTTCCCAGTGAAGTGTCGTATCGATACGCAAAATGAGCTGGAATACGTACGGCATGGTGGTATCTTGCAATACGTATTACGCAGAATGGCGAGTTAACGCTATTGCTTAAGCGTGCACCACATCATCCAATTCTACATCATCGGGTGTTGCCACAATACGGCGAGGTGCACGGCGTAGCTTCGGTTGAATCAGGCCATATTGCTTCAATTTCTTCAAAACAGTGCCGCGTGCAAGGCCTAAGTATTGCGTTGCGCGGCATTGATTGTAGCCTGCTTGACGTAAAATTTCGGTGAGTAGTGGGCGTTCAACTTGTTCAAGAATCAGTTGATATAAATCACTGGGCATCTCATCACCGAGTTCTTGAAAGTAACGTTCTAGATAGGCTAAAACGGCCGTTTGGATATTGGTTATAATTTCTTCTACAGTTGACATCTCTCACCCTTTAGTTCAATACCTTACTTTTTGGTCAAATTATATCTATTTTTTGGCTAATGTCCAGTCTTTTTGAATAAAAAACTCTCATTATGGGTGAGTTATAGGCGCCTTAAGGTTTGGGGTGGCTATGTAGGCGAAATAATGCGTTAAAAAACAAAGGGATTGTTCATATTGGTGGAATTTACGCTTATTTTGTTCTATTGTTGATAAATATACCAATAGCGTGAGGGTGGTATGCGTACTGCAAACTGGATGGGGCGTCCTGAACTAGGGTTAGAACATAAAACATTAAATGCAATCATCATGCCAGGTAGTCATGATGCGGGATTGTATCTTGTCTCAGCTTCGGGGTCATTGGTGACTAAGGCGCTCAAACCAGAGGTTTTTATCACACAAAATCTGAATATATGGGACCAACTGCGAGCAGGTTCCCGCTTTTTTGATTTGCGAGTGGCTGAATGCGGTACCGGTATCCTGTCTTCTGAGCTACGCCTTGTCCATGCCTTTGAGCCCCCATTGATGAGGGGGGCTGGATTTTTTGGCAAATTTGGTGAGCGAATCGAAACCGTTTTATATCAAGTCCGACAATTTATGGGAAGTGAGGAAGCGAAAACTGGGGGAGTAAATAAAGAGGTGGTGATTCTCAGGTTCGCCCATTTGACGGACTCGGTTCGTAACAAACTCATTTCATTGATACCAAGCTTTTTACAATATGCGCAACAAGAAACGCATGGCAAGAGCGAGATAGGTCAGGAACAACCTACGCAGTATAAGGCCTATATGAAACGAGCTCTGCGGTTTTGCCCATTTTCATTGATGCCAAACTTTTTACGATACGCACAACGAGAAGAGTATGACAAGATTGGGATGGGCAAGGAAAAACCTGTGAAGTATATACCCGGTATGAGACGAGATTTGCGGTTTTGTTCACCAGCACCCATTAATCTGGCACAGTGCCCACTGCGCCTACTTCAAGGGAAGGTGCTCGTTGTCATAGAAGGGCTGATTCCCTCTGAAGAAGTCAGCCTGGCTTCACGAGGAATATTTGTATATAAGAGATATACTGCTGGGCCGCCTACAGTGCGTACGATAAGTCAGCTGGGGAAACAGGGATTCAGCCGGTTAGGCCTGCATGTATGCGGGTATTTTTCGAACACATTAGCGTTTGAACAGCTGAAGACCTCTCAATTAAAAATGCTGCAGCAACACACGGCAGAACACCCCCCCGATTCTGATCACTTATGCCAAGTATATTGGACTCACACAGATAATTCTTTACTGAGTCAAGGGGTTAGGCAAAATTCAGTATCTATTTTGGCCGATTTGGATCAAGCGAGTACTGAGACGGCAATTGATCAACTGATTCGCGCAGGGGGGGGCTCGCCCAACATTATTTTGCTTGATTTCATTTCACCACAGCGATCAGAGCAGGTGATTAAACACAATCTTCCGATAAGCCCTCGGCGGTATGAGATGCCCACCACGCTAGTGTAACATGAAGAATAACGCTTCGTGTCCCCCAGCTGCGTACCACTCAGAATTTACAGCAGTATACGGACACTATCAAGTTACTTTTAAAGGCAAATCAAATTATGCTCAAAGAACTTCGCAATTTGCAGGCCGCTGCGTAAGGTGAGTTAGATTGCTCGGGGATCAATTTGCACCCCGTGGCCCTCATTCGCCCCACAAACAACAATTTACATGCGTACATGGGTGGAATTTGAGCCAATTTTATTCTATTATTTGTTTAATATACTAATTTGGTGAGTATGATATGCGTACTGCAAACTGGATGGGGCGTCCTGAGCTGGGGCTAGACGATAAAGCATTACACGAAGTGACACTGCCAGGTAGTCATGATGCAGGATTGTATCTTATCTCAGCATCGGGCTCATTGGCGACCAAGGCAGTCAAGGCAGACGTTTTTATCACACAAGATCTGCATATATGGGACCAACTGCGAGCCGGTTCTCGCTTTTTTGATTTGCGAGTGGCTGAATGCAGTACCGGTATCCTGTCTTCTGAGCTACGCCTGGTGCATGCCTTTGAGCCCCCATTGATGAGGGGATCTGGGTATTTTGGCAAATTTGGTGAGCGAATCGAAGCCGTTTTATATCAAATCCGAAAATTTATGGAAAGTGAGGAAGCGAAAACGGGGGGAGTGAATAAAGAAGTGGTGATTCTCAGATTCGCTCACTTGACGGACTCGGTTCGTAGCAAACTGATCCCATTGATATCAGACTTTTTACAATATGCACAACGGGAAGAGCATCATACGAGCTGGATGGGTCTGGAACGACCTACGCAGTATAAGCCCTGTATGCAACGCGATCTGCGGTTTTGCATGCCAGAACCCAACAATCTGGCACAGTGCCCACTGCGCCTACTTCAAGGGAAGGTGCTCGTTGCCATAGAAGGGCTGACTTCCTTTGAGGAAGTCAGCCTTGCTCAACGAGGCATATTTGTATATGAGAAATATACTGATGAGGTGCCTGCAGTACGTACGGTCAGTCAGCCGGGAAAATATTTGTTCAGTAAAAAAGACAGTTATACAGAACCATACAGTCGGTTAGGATTACATGTCTGCGGACATTTTTCGAACACGCTGGAGTTTGAGCAGCTGAAGACCTCTCAATCAAAAATTCTGTCTCGACATATGACAGGACACACTGCCGATCACTTATGTCAAGTATATTGGACTCACACAGATAATTCTTTACTGAGCCAAGGGGTTAGGCAGAATTCAGCGCCTATTCTGAGCGATTTGGATCAAGCCAGTGCGGGGACAGCAATTGATGCGCTTATTGGAGCGGGGGGGGGCTCACCCAACATTATTTTGCTTGACTTCATTTCGGGAGAGCGATCAGAACAGGTCATTAAACACAATCTTCCGAGAAGCCCTAGACGGGTTGCAATACACAAGCGCCCTTCTTTCGGGCGCAATAGCAGTATGGACCCGTGAGCAATTAATCTTAAATATTAATAAATTCTCTTTTTGTGGTATTTATTCGGGCTTTGGTGTATTATTTGTTGATATAAAAATATATAGAGAGCGCGCATGACATGCGTACCGCAAACTGGATGGGTCGTCCTGAACTGGGGTTAGACCATAAAGAATTAAATGCCATCATCATGCCAGGTAGCCATGATGCGGGGTTATATCTTATCTCGGCGTCAGGTTCATTGATGGCTAAGGCAGTCAAGCCAGACGTTTTTATCACACAAGATCTGAATATATGGGACCAACTGCGAGCCGGTTCTCGTTTTTTTGATTTGCGAGTGGCTGAATTCGGTACCGGTATCCTGTCTTCTGAGCTACGCCTTGTGCATGCCTTTGAGCCCCCATTGATGAGGGGGTCGGGGTATTTTGGCAAATTTGGTGAGCGAATTGAAGCTGTTTTATATCAAGTCCGACAATTTATGGAAAGTGAGGAAGCGAAAACGGGGGGAGTGAATAAAGAAGTGGTGATTCTCAGATTCGCTCATTTAACGGAGCCAGTCCGTAAGAAACTGATCCCATTGATATCAGACTTTTTACAATATGCACACCGAGAAGAGCATTACACGAGCTGGATGGGTCGGGAACAACCTACGCAGTATAAGCCCTATATGCAACGCGATCTGCGGTTTTGCTCGCCAGAACCTGTCAATCTTGCAGAATGCCAGATTAGCGCTCTGCAAGGGAAGGTGCTTGTTGTCATAGAAGGGCTGACTGCCTATGAGGAAGCCATGCTGGCTCCAAAAGGAATCTTTGTATATGAAAAATATACTGCTGAGACGCCTGCAGTACGTACAATAAGCGCGCCAAAAAAACAGTTCTGGCGGAAAAGAGGCAGTTATACAGAACTCTGCAATCAGACAGGGCTGCCTATCTGCGGGCATTTTTCGAACACAACAGAATTTGAAAGACTGAAAACCTCTCAATTAGAAATCATGCATCAACATACAACCACACACATGGCTGATCATTTGTGTCAAATATATTGGACTCATACGGATAATTCCTTGTTTAGTCGAGGTGTGAGGAGAGTTTCAGAGTCAATTATGACGGATTTGGCGTCCTCACGTGCGGAAACGGCACTGGATACGCTCATTGCGACAGCAGGGGGTCATCCTAACATTATTTTGCTGGATTTCATTTCATCAGGCCGATCAGAGCAGGTGATTAAACACAATATTCCGACAAGGACTCGGAGTTGTATGGTTTTAGGGGCGTGCTCTGCGATATGAGTGGGTGTGGATTCAGATGATTCGAATGCTGCCAGTGGTGTCTTACAGGGAGGCTTGATAGAATACAGGCTTCTTTTTTGACCCAATGGAGTCTCTGTATGACCACGCAAGCCATAGAAGCTGCTGAATATATTCAGAAAATTAGACCTAATTTCACCCCGCGGCTAGCGATTGTGTTAGGTTCTGGGTTAGGTGGATTAGTCGATCAGCTGACGGACGTAGAGTTGATTCCTTATGAGTGCTTGCCTGGGTTTCATAAGCCAGCCGTAGCGGGGCATGGGGGAATGGTTTGGTTAGGGTATTGGATGGGTGTGCCGTTGGTCTGTTTTCAGGGGCGAGCGCATTTTTACGAGGGGATTGACCGGTCCGTGGTACAAACAATGGTTCGTACTGCTAAGTGGTTGGGGGCGGATACGTGGATTGCGACCAATGCGGCAGGTTCGTTGGATCCGGCGGTGACGCCTGGGCAATTAGTGGTGATTCGGGATCACTTGAACTTCCAAGGATCAAACCCCTTAGTGGGACCTAATGATGATCGTTTCGGCCCACGTTTTGTGAGCATGGATGCAGCTTATGATGCTGAATATCGTGAGCGTCTTCAGGCGATTGCGGCGGAAGAGCGGTTGACCTTACGAGAGGGGGTATATGCTGCTGTTTTAGGGCCCATGTTTGAGACACCTGCTGAGATTCGGGCTTTTCGCTTGTTGGGAGCCGATTTAGTGGGGATGTCCACGGTAGGGGAAGTGATTACTGCGCGACATTGTGGGATGCGGGTGACGGCGATTTCTGTGGTGACCAATTTGGCTGCTGGGTTGAATTCGGAACCATTATCGCATGAAGAGACCTTAGCGGGGGCGGCATTGGGGACGGAGCAGTTGTTACGTGTGATGCGTGCGTTTGTAGTCACTTTTCAGGAAGGAGAGGCGCGATGCAACAAGAAAGTCCTGCATGGATTCGGTGCTTAGATTTAACCAGTTTAAATGATACTGATGATGCGGCTCGGATTGACGCGGTGTGTGATGCAGCCGTCACGCCGTGGGGCCCTGTGGCGGCTGTGTGTATTGCGCCGTCTTTTGTGGCGCAGGTCGTGCGTCGATTAACGGGATCGGGTATTCGGGTAGCGACAGTCAGTAATTTTCCGACAGGGGAATCCACTTTAGAAGAAACCTGGAATGAGATTCATACGTTATTGCAGGAAGGGGCAGATGAAATCGATGTGGTCTTGCCTTATCATGCCTTTTTGGCAGGTGAACTGGGGGCTGTGGAAGAATTTCTGTTGAGTGCTCGGGAAGCGTGTCAGGATGCCTGCTTGAAGGTCATTTTAGAAACGGGTGCTTTGTGCACTGCGGACAGCATACGGCGCGCAGCAGATATTGCGTTAACGTGTGGCGCGGACTTTGTCAAAACGTCTACGGGTAAAATGGCGCAAGGAGCAACGCCGGAGGCGGTGAAAATATTAGCAGAAGCCGTTTTAGCCATGCGGGCACGCGAGCCGGATCGAGTCATGGGCGTTAAGGTCTCGGGCGGGGTGCGGACAACGGAAGATGCAGCACGGTATATTGCCATTGTAGAGCAGGTGTGGGAGCAGCCTGTGCAGCCTTCAGTTTTCCGTTTGGGGTCGAGTCAGTTGGTTCGTATTCAATAGGCCAGGCTGAAGAGTTACTTCGCGGGTGCTCACTCACCTGACTGAATTTATTACCTCTAAATAATACTCTATTTCTAAAAAAGAAACATTATTGCCTTTCAAGTCGACTATAATGGAAGAAATATTACACAAATAGACAAGGGGCGGACTAATATGTTTAGGACAGCGACAGATATTGAAGCAAACATTACACCCACAACGAATGACACGCCGTTAGATGTCGTGCTGTTTGAATTGCCCGCCAATGCGCATATTTACCCAGCATTTAGTATCTTATCCATTCCCATTCCACACAGTACGCTGAGTTCCTCTGCGACATTTCGCCACGTATTAGCGATAACAGAAGTACACACGCCTGCAGCAAACGCAGCATCTGATGTTGAAACGCCCGTACACTACTCACCCATTGTACGTACACACTACTTCTATTCAACAGAACCCGTGATATTCACTGAATTTACAGACCTCAGGCTATTTTTTCGAGAAATGCAAGATAAGTTACGTTCTGGTCAACTGATCATGGCATGCCCTTGGGCCACACACGCACTCAATACGCCCGCACACGTCAGAAACTATCAAGATTTTGTATCCAGCTATTTACAGGATCAGGTTAGCCCTGCTGATTGCAGCGCATTTTGGGAAGCATTATATGGGTTATACGAACACAATGAAATTTTACAACATCCCTGTGAGGCTCCGTTCATTAACCCCACCGACTTCTCCAGCAACGCATCCCAGTTACAATTCATGCGCAATGTTCCCTTTGTACATGAAGGATCACGCTTACCCGCCACCACACCAGGAGATGCGCATTATTCCACTGCGATATCAGAGGGCATGTTTGGTCCAACCGGTGTGTTACGTGCTGTCCGTACTGCTGGTGAATCCGTATTTATGGCACGTGCTGTTATCATGGGACAGCGCGGAATTGACGGTGCTATAGCGACCAATTTTGACCGACCCATCGGGATTGCCAATGCGGTATTGTGGGGAACGGGATTACTCTTTGAAGATATCGACTTTTTGAGCCACTTAAATAAAAGTAGCCATAAGAGTGTCGATACCTGGTTGTACGGTTCATCCTTACTATGCAACAATACAATGTGTGCTTCATTTATACACGGCGGACTCACGAACACACCCGTTTCTTTTGTGGTAGGCAGTGCTGCCGGGGTGGGTGCTTCAACACTCTACACCATCATGGACGCACGTTCTATCTACCAAATGAGTCACAAAAAATCGGACATCGCAAAATGCTTAACGACACTAGAAGCCTATTTTGCAGCCGCTCAAGACGCGTATATTACAGGACAAGTAGCGCGAGAAATGAAAGATA
>Ga0155640_1187_pt4 | contig 13131 bp, 9 predicted proteins | sample RifCSPhighO2_12_FD_107297 | JGI IMG/M metagenome (GOLD analysis project Ga0155640, IMG submission 107297) | Gammaproteobacteria bacterium RIFCSPHIGHO2_12_FULL_45_9 | reverse complement strand
AATCCCGTTTCACGATTAAAATCCCGAATACTCAAAGTACCATCCGCAATCACACTCCCATCAGGCTGCGACTTAACACCCCGACGCGCAGGCCCAACCGACGCAAATTCACCCACAATCTCTTCTAAAATATCCTGCAATGATACCAACCCCTGAATATCACCATACTCATCTACCACCAAACCAACAGAACGCTTCTCTTGCTGAAAATTCAATAATTGCTGATGCAACAAAGTAATCTCAGGCACAAAATAGACCTCTTCTAATAACGCACATAACGCCGTCAGATCAAACGCCGAATTCGTTAAGGCTGATAAAACCCGCCGCAAAGTTAACATCCCCACTACATTGTCCAGCGACTCCCGATACACCGGCAAATGCGCATGCGAGCATGTCATGAGCTGCATGCAAATTTTTTCCCATGGTTCCGTTAAATCAATCCCTTCTACATCTCGACGTGGCACCATCACATCTTCTACATGTACCCGCTCAGACTCCAAAATCCGCAATAACATCTGCTGGTAATTCGTAGAAATTTTATCGCCCGCCTCAATCACAACAGTCCGTAATTCTTCAGCTGACAACGCCTCTGTTCGGTGCCCATGCACCTTAATGCGAAAAAGAGATAAAACCCCATTCGCTAATCCATTTAATACAAAGACCAAGGGCTTAAAAATCGCTAGTAAAATCTGCAAAATCCACGCTGCCGAAAACGCTAACGGAATAGGATGCAAGGCTGCTAACGTTTTCGGCGTAATCTCACCAAATAACAACATAATAAACGTCAATAACAAGGTGGCCAGTAATATACCCCCCTCCCCCCAATAACGCGACGCAATCATTGTAGCCACTGAAGAAGCCAGAATAGTCGCAAACGTATTACCAATTAAAATCACCCCCAAAAGACGATCCGGCCGACTCAATAACAGCATAACCCGCGTTGCACGACGATTACCGTGCCGCGCCATATGACGTACGCGATAACGATTCAGAGCCATCATACTGGTTTCCGCCGCTGAGAAAAAAACAGCAACTGCAATCAACCCACACAAAACAAGACCTAACATCTGTGTCGAAATATTCAAAATGCCCCTTCCCACATCCACAAACTGACAATCACAATAATCGCAAACAATAATACACCCGTTAACGTCGCGTAAATCGTGAAACGACCACGCCACCCCCAGCTATAACGCCCCCACAATAACACACCAAAAATGACCCACACCATCAAGACCAAGACACTCTTCAGCCACCAACGGGGCGTAGACACTAAAATAGAGGCCGGGAAAGTTAATAAACTCACCCCCAACAATAAGGTTAATAAAATGAAACTGACCCCAATGGCCCGAAATAGAAAAACTTCTAACGGCATTAACGGCGGCAACCGCCCAGAAGCATACGCGACTCGACGTACACGGCGGTCAACCCATGCCCACAAAAAGGCTAAAAAAGCCGTGATGCCACACACAATGAACGTAATGGTCGACAACACTAAATGATAGAATAGGGGATAGAACATGGCAGATGTTACAAACGAATGCGTCATAAGCCCGAATTCTACCATACCCCTCTCCTTAAGAAAACTTTATTTCAAACGCCTACGCGCAAGACGCGCGATAATTCAGTAAAGTATGGCGCCCAGGCAACTATACTGCGCAGGAATCAATTTGCGGTGGATCCCGCGGACAAGCCGCGGGACGGCGAATAGTGGAGAAACCACTGAACAACAAAACATGGCAACAGGTTGCACACACCAATTGACACTCAATTACAAAGGATAGTGAATATATGAATACCACCTCAGCACGCCGTTTCGTTGAAACGCATTTCTCAACACCCCTCACCCTCACACCCAGCGTCGATACCGAAACAACTTTATTTGCATGGCCCGGCGAAATACAAACGGCAATCGCTTGTTATGTCTCCCGTCTCTTGCAACCGGCTCATCAAGAAATTTGTCATAAGACCTTTTACGAATTTTATCGCTATGTCGCAGATTACCGAGATTCCATACAAAACAAACCCCAGCAAGCCTTCTTTATTACCATCGACCTCCTCATCATCATGACCCTCTGGACGGAAGTCATCCGCATACAACCGCGATTTGCATTCCACTATTTTACCTTTCAAACCAATGTATACCCCATTACCCTACTACTTAGCGCATTCGACGCATTAGCTGATCTCGCACCCTCCACCTTGCAACCCATTTTCCTCGCAAAAAAAGGGACCCTACTGCGCACATACCCCACGAATGCGACTTCTATGCTGAAGCACATACTCTGTTTTACAAGCACCACCTGCACGCTCGAGGAAGCATTTATCACGCAATTTATGCAAGATTGCCAAACCGATTTTAAACGACTGGATCAGTACTGGACCCACTTACTTTACCAACAATTACCCCAGTTGAGCGATATTTCCCAACAATTCCGAATGGCCTGCGCAATGGGTTATTCGCATCATATTGACCACCTACTACAAGCAGACCCTACCCTACTGTGGACTGCACCCGATAATGAACCACCACCACTCTCACTCCTCATCAGTAGCCGCTGTATACATGCCGTACTCACCGCGTTAAAACAGGTTACACAAAGCGATATCCACTTGGCACAACAGTCCGTTCAACGGTGTTTGCGCTTAATGTATGTCGGTAAGGCCTACAATGTGCTGCCAGCGCTGCTGGCAATCCAGATTATACCCATCGACTTGCTGTATACACCGCTACCCGAACAGTTTAACCCCCACTTTTCATTTTCATACGATCAAACCTTGTGGTCAGCATTAGTGAATTTATCAGCAGAACCCCATCATCTTAGCCACAGTGCATTACAATCTATTTTAGCGACCGCTATTGTGATACTCATTACAACTCAAGAAACGCTGGCACTACGCACATTACTGCGTACAGCAGATATCCACCTACTGGAAGTCTCTTTATTATGGAACGTGCTAGAATACATTTATGAACCCACCTTAACGCTACAATCCATCACCACTGCGCTCTGTCAAGCCCTATCCACTACGCAATGGGAAGCGCTAACACACTATGCGACAAGCAAAACTTCACCCTTCGCAACCTGGCTTAAACGCCGACAAACCGTATTAGCAGAAAAGCGCGCCAGACAAACCACTCATACATTTCCCGATGAAATTCTACCCCTCCCAGAAGACGAAACCGATTTTCTGGAATCGATGATCGATGCACCCACACCGCAAAAGCCAAAAACACGCACGAAAAAGCACACGAATACCAAAAAGAAAGCGGCAGAGAGCGCACAGAAATTCGCGCCACAACCTCCTGCACAGTTACCACTGACCGCAGAAACGCCACAGCCTGAACGCACTTCCTCTCCACCCCCTGAGCTCACCCCAGTCAGCACACACATACCCGAAGTCACTCCCATACCACCCAGTACGCCATCGGATACTGTTACCGATTTACCTGAGGCTGAACCAATCTCGACACCCGAAATCACACCCGTCGTTGAACACAAAATGATTCGTGAAACGACACTCATCCCTACCGTATGGCACACATTTGCAGCCCAAATCACACCGTGGTTGAATACGCCGCATTTACCCGCCGCACAAATCGTGCAAGTGCGTCAATATATGCTGCACCTCATGCACTATATCACCGATACACTCCATATCACGTTGCCCACTGTTTCAGCACGAGCCGGTCGAGCCTTCCTCAATCAGTTGAATTTTGCAGATATACGCGCTATCGAAAGAGCCGCCAATCAACCTTTGTTGACACTACTGGATGCCTTTGAAACCGATCCCACACACCACACGGTATATCACGATTTATTGCAGTGGGGATTTAAGCAGATGGCATTGGAACCTTACTGGATAACGCTCGCCCAACACTTTGCGCATACATTTGAAGTGTTCTTACCGGCCGAAATCTATCTGCATCCACTGGAACCGTTTCATATATGGCTGGTCACACAGTCTGCATGGCACCCCATCGCATTACAAGAACATATTCTGGAATTGTTAGCACAAATGGGCTATGCACTGTGTGCGCCGATCACCATGCACGGTATTACACAACAACCGGAATACATTTTACCCATGGCCGTGAATGGGCATCAGCCACCGCTACAATTACATCTGTTACAGCACGCCGACAATGACTACCTCCACTATCTCCAACAACAACCCTTCGGGATGACGGCCGTGCAATACTGTGTCAACACAGAAACACTCTGGTTCCCACACCCGCACGCCTTGCGAGATTGGTTAGACAGACGCTTAGAATGGCTAGCAGAGCCTCAGGTGAATCCCCATACATTGGCACTGGCGATTAAGATGATTGCCAAATGTACCTTCTTTCATCCACAAGACCCCGTGGGACGTCAATTGCGTGAAACGCTCATTACATACCGTCGACCAGAAGAGGTTGTCTACAGTCATGCACTCCATTTTATTCTGACACATCCCAATGGCTGGGCCCTGTATCCCACCCAGATCTATTTGACCTTGCTCGGGAATCGATGGCTAGATAGTTATAATCTATCTCGCGATCCGAATCCTGTCATGATCAATCACTGCCAGCAACTGCAAATATACTTACCACAACTATCTCCTCCATGCTTATTGGGCGCATTCTGGTGGATACTGGCGATATCCACACACCCCTCACGACCCTACAAAACTGCTCTGTCTGTCGCCTATCAATGGATTATCCAAAGTGGATTACAACATAGCACACACATTACGACTCAAGACTTGTACAACGTTCAGCAGACGTTGCTACCCTATATTGCACCACCACAAACGACGGGGTATTATCCGTAAAAGCTGCTCCTACTACATGAAGGAAAAGATATTGTGAGACAACAAGCCATTCTGACCGCTATGGACATTCCTTTCTGGGTGCGACGCGCGCCCGCCGCTGCACGCCCCATTTCCTGTTATTCAGGATATCGCTTAACCCTATCCGATACAGCATGGGCGTTTCTGATGCCAGAACTCAAAGCATTACCCTTACCAAATGAACAATTAACCCTGTTGGAAACCATTGCTAACGCCACTCGCTGGCCCATAGAATGGTGTGAATTACCCGAAAATCACTTACACAATGCAACCTGGGTGATTTGTTTTGGGCAATGCAAGGTCACCAAACACATCAAAAATACCTATACCTTAGAAACCTTGTTACATGATACCCATGCAAAACGCGCCGTATGGGCTATCTTACAACCATTGGTAAAACCCTTGGCTAAACCCTAAAGAGACCCACATGCCCCTTGCCCCTACGCTGAAACGTCATCTGTTATGGATACTGACGGGGCTCCTGCTCTTTATGGTCATCAGCATCGGCGTTTGGCGACACCTGCTCACACATCCCAGCACCGATGACGCCTATGTCAACGCGTACGTGATTACCCTGGCGCCACGCGTCAGCGGGCAAGTCTTACATGTGTACGTAACACCCCATCAATACGTCACAAAAGGCACACTGTTATTCGAATTAGATCCTGCCCCTTATCTTGCCGCCTATCAACAAGCCGAAGCGAATCTGATTAATACCGGATATGCCATTGCAGCAGACGATCAAGTCGTAGCAGCGGCCCATGCTGCGTTGGTACAACGTCAGGCTGAATTGTTACAAACCCAAAGAGAAACAAAACGGACACTGTCGCTGGAATCTAAAGGATTTGTTTCTCATTCTGAAGCCGATGTTGCCAAACGTACCTTAACGGTTTCAGAAGCCAATGTCGCCTCTGCACAAGATAATCTGGCAGAAGCAATCCAGAAACGAGGTTCCTTTGCAGGCAAAAACCCACGTCTCTCTGCAGCCGCTGCCGCACTGGAAACCGCTCGGTTAAACCTGCAATATACCCATGTCTATGCCCCTGCCAACGGTTTTATTGAAAATGATCACTTATGGATTGGAACAGCGCTTACAGCCTATCAAACAGCCCTCTCACTCGTCGATAATCACATATGGTGGATAGATGCTAACTATAAAGAAACCGACGTAGGGCGCATCAAACCCGGCCAATTAGCCAAGATTACACTCGATATGTATCCAGGTGTGACATTTCAGGGGAAAGTGATCTCCATTAGCCGCGGCAGTGGAGACTCGTTTTCACTCTTACCGCCTGAAAATGCCAGCGGCAATTGGGTGAAAATCACCCAGCGCTTTCCGGTACGGATCGAATTAACACCCATTCCAGCCTATCCGTTCAGAATCGGGGCGAGTGGCAATGTATCCATTGATACCACCCGTATTCCGACGCATTGAAGAAATTTCGACGTACCGCAGTGGCCTTTAGCCCCACTTGATCGCGGGGGTGTCCACGGTATCTGGGAAACTGATGGATCCCGCGCATAAAGCGCGGGACGTCGAGAGAGAAACAGCGGAACGTCGAGAGAGAGACAAAGGCTTAAAATATGACTATCAATCCTACTAACGCAGCTGCACCCCCTCCACCCCGGGCCTTACTGATCACCACCATCATGTTACTGGCTATTCTGGAAGTGTTAGATTCCACCATCGTCAATGTTGCACTCCCAGCCATGATGGCCTCGTTAGGCGCTAATCAAACGGAAATCACCTGGGTACTGACATCCTATGTGGTGGCTTCAGCAGTTATTTTACCCTTAACGGGGTTCCTGACCCTCCGTATCGGACGCAAACGCTTTTTATTGATCTGTTCTATTGGCTTTATGATCAGTTCGCTGTTATGCGGCTTGTCGACCTCTCTCAGTGAAATTGTCCTATTTCGCATCTTACAAGGTGCCTGTGGCGCTTCTTTAATTCCCATGTCGCAAGCGATTTTACGCGAAACGTTTCCCTTGCATGAACAAGGCAAGGCCATGGCTATTTGGGGACTGGGCATCATGGCCGCACCGGTATTGGGCCCTACCCTCGGCGGATTCATTACCGATATCGCCAATTGGCGTTTCGTGTTTTATATCAATCTGCCCATTTGTATCTTGGGTATTGCCTTAGTACTGGCCGTGATCCCATCCAGCACACCCAAAGTGATACCACTCGACAAATGGGGGCTGTTAGCCATGATTGTGGGCATTGCAGCACTCCAAATTCTATTAGATACCGGCAATGAACATGACTGGTTTCAATCTGTTGGGATTTTTCTATTAGCTGGCATCAGTGTTTTTGCTATTTTGTTTTTTTTGACCTGGAATTACCATGCCGAACATCCCATTATTCATTTTGTCGTGTTCCGCGACCATAATTTTACGATTGCCTGTATCCTGATGCTCTGCTTCTGCGGCACTATCTTTGGGCTCATTACCATGGTACCCCTCATGTACGAAAATATTTACCAGTACACGGCCCTCAAAGCCGGAGAAACCATGGCACCTCTCGGGCTTGCCAGTGCCTGTGGCATGATCCTTGCAGCCAATGTCATGCGCCGTGTATCGGTACGCATGTGGCTATCAGCCGCTTTACTGTGCTGCGCTATGGGCGCTTATCGCTATACTCATCTGGCATCCGTGATAGATCAATCCTATTTCCTCTTAACGCAAGCCTACATTGGGCTCGGCATGGGCGCGTTTATGGTGCCGTTTTCAACGTATGCCTTGGCAACCTTGCCCCGCAGAGCCTTAGTGGAAGCTTCGGGTCTTTTCAGCTATTCCCGTATGTTAGGTACTTCTATTGGCATTTCCCTATTATCTACCCTCGTGACCCGTGGCTCACAATGGAATTGGCATCATCTGATTACCCATATTACTGCAACAGAACCTGCCTTCCTGGCGTGGCAAACAGCCCAAAATGCGCCCGCGTTAACAGGTATTGTACTGGGCAAGTTGAATTATACTGTCATGCAACAAGCTAATTTATTATCGTTCCAGAATGGTTTTTACTGCGTGACCTTGCTATTCTTGGGGCTCATTCCACTTGTGTGGCTGTTAAAACCGATTAAACTCTCACAAGAGATGGAAGGGGGGCATTGAGTTTGATGACTGCGGGATTCATGGACCCCGCGGACAAGCCGCGGGGCGTCGCCCATTAAGAATAGAAAGGTACTTAAATAATGAGCTGTTTATTTTGTCGTATTATCCATCAAGAAATTCCAGCAACCATTCTGCATGAAACAGAGCATGTACTGGCCTTTCGAGATATCGCACCCCGTGCACCAGCGCATCTGCTCATAGTGCCCAAGGAACATATTGCGACACTGAATGACACAACCCCAGAACATCAATGGGTGCTAGGGCACATGGTACATACGGCTACTACGCTTGCTCAAACACTGGGCATTGCAGACAGTGGGTATCGGTTAATCATGAACTGTAATGATGATGGTGGGCAAACCGTGTTTCATATCCACTTACATCTGTTAGGTGGCCGTGCACTGACTTGGCCGCCAGGATAACGCATGAAAACAGCGCCAGCACTCCACACCGCCTTAATGCATTTTCTGCAAGAACTCGGAGAAGACACGAACCGCCCTGATTTGGTGGATACACCCAGGCGCTTTTCTGAAATGCTCCATTATTTTACCCAAGGCAATCGTTCATCGGTTGATGGCTTATTTGAAGGCGCACTGCTCCCTGCAACCCATTCGGGTATGGTGGTCGTCAAAGACCTCAAATTCGCTGCATTGTGTGAACACCATTTATTGCCTTTTTCAGGACACTGTCATATCGCCTATCTGCCCAATACCCATTGGATTGGCTTATCCCGTTTAGGCAAAATTGTGGAACGCTTGGCACACAGGCTGCATATGCAAGAACGACTCACAGCGGATATTGCACAAGCGATTCAGACAGGATTAAACTCCCACGGCGTGGCCGTGATGGTGGTTGGCGAACATTTCTGTATGCGCCTCAGAAGTCACGAACAAACTGACGCTTCTGTCACAACGATCCACTGGCTGGGCGCATTCGAAGCACAAACAGAACTCCAAATGACGTTCTTACAACAGGTTAGGCAGTTACCGTGATCCAACTTCAACAAGTTACCCTCCGTTTAGGCACCAAAACCCTGCTAGACCACGCTGATTTATTGATAGAAGCAGGGCAAAAAATAGGCTTGATTGGTCCCAATGGTGCAGGCAAATCTTCTCTATTTAAAGTATTACTGCATGAACATCAAATTGACCAAGGGGAACTCGTTTTACCCAAACAAAAGATTTGGGCGCATATTCGCCAAGAAATTCCAGATGCTGATTTAAGACTGTCTACCGTAGACTATGCACTCCAAGGTGATAGCATCTATCAAGAGATCATGACTGCCTTAACAGCCGCAGAAGCACAGGATGATGGTGAAGCACAAATGCACTGTCATATGCGGCTCGCGGATATCGACGGCTATGCTGCCCCCGCCCGTGCCGCAAAGGTACTCTTAGGCTTAGGTTTTCAACAAGCGGATTTAACCCGCACGGTTGATGAATTCTCAGGCGGATGGCAAATGCGTTTAAACCTCGCACAAGTACTACTCTCCAATGCGGATATTTTACTGTTAGACGAACCCACCAATCACCTAGATCTAGAAGCGATTTTTTGGTTAGGTGAATGGTTATCCACCTGCCCGGCTACCCTACTCGTTATTTCACATGACCGTGAATTCTTGGACGAAGTCACGTCGCATATTGTGTTTATCACCAACCAAAAATTAAAAAAATATACTGGCAATTATTCATCGTTCGAACATCAATATGCAGAATCGCTCGTGTTACAACAAAAAGCCTATGAAAAACAACAAAAACACAAAGCTCACTTACAAAGTTTCGTGGATCGTTTTCGCGCAAAAGCCAGCAAGGCCAAACAAGCACAATCCCGTATGAAAATGCTCAATCGGTTAGAAGATATTGCGGCTGTTTCTGCAACCAGTCCTTTTACATTTGAATTTTCAGAACCCATCAGTGCAGGCAATCCTGTTATTACTTTATCGCATGTCGATGTGGGGTATGATCATAAACCCGTACTATCGAATGTACGTTTCTCACTGCAAGAAAATGCCCGCATTGGTTTGTTAGGCTTAAATGGTGCGGGAAAGTCGACTTTTGTCAAATTACTGGCAGGCGAATTAAAACCACTTGCGGGCGAAATCGTTAACAGTTCTAAACTGAATATCGGTTATTTTGCACAACATCAATTAGAATTATTAGACTATACTGCAAGCCCCATAACGCATCTCTTGCGCGCACAGAAAAAAATGACAGAACAACGCGCACGCGCCTACTTAGGTAGCTTTAATTTTCAAGGTGATCAGGCTTTTGAAACGGTTGCCCATTTTTCGGGTGGTGAAAAAGCACGGCTCGTATTAGCATTGATCATTGCCCACAATCCTAATTTATTATTACTGGATGAACCGACCAATCACTTAGATATGGAGATGCGTGAAGCGTTATCATTAGCGTTGCAAACCTATACAGGTGCAGTTATCGTCGTTTCACATGATCGATTTCTACTAAACAGTGTGGCAGATGAATTATGGCTGGTACACCAAGGACAGGTGAGCCCATTTGATGGCGATTTAAATGCCTATCGACAATGGCAAAAAGAACAAGCGAGTCTCTCTGAAAAAAAGAAACCACAACCTGCTGCCCTACAATCCGCATCTAAAAAATCGACTCCCGCACGTACGTTACAGCAATTAGAAAAACAATTAGCGGCCAGTGAAGCAGAATTAAAAACACTGCATGCGCGTATGGCAGAACCTACGTTTTATCAAACAACCGATGCTAAAACAGTGGCTGATTGTGTGCAACACGAAAAAACACTGACAGAAACAATTGCGCAGCTGGAAACAGAGATACTAAAGGCGTTATAATTATTTAATAATACGCATTATACACCTGCGTTCGCGTATCATCTTGTTGCTCTGGTGCCGAATACGAAGCACGTAAGCAAGGGGGCGGGGTATAGGATGAAGGCGTCGAACTATACTGCGGATAAGAAGCACGTAATGCATAAAAATGGGTTTGATCAAAGAGATTATAGGTAGAAGGTGTTCTGGGTTGTCGAGAATGCCGAGAGACCGGTTCAGATTCAATCTCTAATGAGGAACGTGAAAAAACACTGTCTGTGCGCCGAACGGAATAGGGTATATTATGCATGCGCATATACAGGAACTTAATTTTTTCCCAATCGTCACGGATATGTTCAGTTGCTTTCAAACTTAATTCTACCATCGCGTTACGTTCTGGTTCTTGTAACAAGGGAACTAAATTGTATCGCCCAAAAGCAATCAAATTAGCAACCAACAACACAGTCGTGACAATGAGCAAGGCAGTTCGCGTTCCTGAATCGCCATCCCACCAGCCTCTATCATTCCAAAACAACAAACATCCCGAAAACACTGCACAGGCGGTTGCCACTAATTCTAATCCACAAATTGGCAATAACACGTTACGGGAAGATAAACGACGCGCTACGCTATCATACATACATCTCAAAGACGTTAATTGCACCGGATGAACCAAGGGCGCCAAAGCATGCTCTAGTTCTTGACGAGAAGTTTGAAAATAAGCCGGTACTACCGGATTATGCAACAATACATTCGGACATTCTGCCAAATTAATCCCTTTCGGTTGCCGGGGCTTCACAAATACAGTGGGAATAATCTGCGAGAAAAAATACATCGCTAAAGAAAATGGGGTTGAGAGACCCGCCAGCAACTCGAGCCAAGATTTTGATACCGATAAATGATACGTCTTAAATAATCGCTCACTCGATACCATACCTGAAAAATAGCCCTGCATGCCAAATCCTAACGTAGCTAAAATCATCAAGATAAATTTAGCAATACGCCTAGAACTAAATTGACGAAAAGGAATATTTTCATGGTTAACCAAGATCATCAAATTTTCACGCCCCTTGGGCGTACGATAGACTTGATTCGCAATCCAATTTGCAACTGATGCAATCACATTAAAAGTAGTGAGTGCAGCAGGAGACCGAATAACCAGTTGAATTAAGGTATTAGAACCTAAAAATGTGGCCAATGCCGCCATAAAGTTAGAAACAAAGACGGAACTATTAAAAAATAACTGCAAGGACCGAGATAAAACAGGTGCTGCTGCTTCCTCCCCCACACCGGCCTGATTCACGGACCGCCTCAAGAACGGTATTTCGCGTTCTGTTAATTGAGGCTCCCACCAATGCGCCCATTGTAGTACACACTGTTTCCATTTCGCATGCATAGCAGGCACCAACCAATCCGCAGAATCAGAAATTAACTGATTCATCCGTGTCAAACGCGTACCCGCATTCATACCCACATCCGCTAGCATCGACGCAAATACTAAACCAGGGACTATCTGCTGTAGCATGGCCGTTGGTGCACCAAATTCCGTCTCCAGAATACTGGCCGCCACTTCGATAGCCACCTTAATTTGACCCGCAGATGAAATAAACTTAGAACCCGAAAAAATACATTGAAACCCAAAAATCATCCATTGCACCGCTTTTGTGTGCACAATATGCCGATGTGGTTTCCGATTGGGGTCATAACACACATATAAGTTACGACTTGTGCGTAAAATATATACTTTTTGAGAAGACAAAATTTCTTGAATCGGATACCCAGCGGCATCCTGCGTGTTGATGATCTGGTGAGCATTGGAGACAATCGACAGTCGATCATCATTAGCATCTAATGGCGGACTGTCTTGCGGCACGGGACTCTACTCCTCTTCAACAAAAACATGCCGGCATTTTAACAAAAAAAAATGCAAATGGGGCTTATTTGCGCCTCATTCTTAAGATAATGTATTCTTAATCTTGGAAAACTTTTTGACACAATAACACATGCGGACGATATAACGGGGTTAATTGCAGGTCTGCTAATACTTGATCAACAGCAGGTAACGCTATATACCCATCGGGAATGAAGCTGCCCCCTTCTCTCGACGTACCGCGGCTTGTCCGCGGTATCCAGAAACTGCTGGATCCCGCGCATAAAGCGCGGGACGTCGAGAGAAGGGGGATTTTCTCCACCCACTCACAGCAATAATCTAAGATAGCCCAATAAACGGGAGACCCATACACGCGAAAACGCATTTTGATGATCGGGGCTTTCTGCTTGTCTGACGCCCAAATATGATACTCGAAAAACACCGTTTCCTGCGGATCATGGCCTGTCATCATCCACGTAGGCTTACCATCGGTCGGCAAAACCAAATAGGC
>Ga0155640_1180_pt1 | contig 13265 bp, 10 predicted proteins | sample RifCSPhighO2_12_FD_107297 | JGI IMG/M metagenome (GOLD analysis project Ga0155640, IMG submission 107297) | Gammaproteobacteria bacterium RIFCSPHIGHO2_12_FULL_45_9 | reverse complement strand
CGGTTGCAGTACCCCGTAAATTCGGACCATGCACAGAAGGCCAACCCCACTGTGCGTTCACATAAGCATGCAATAAACTGATGTCACTGAATCCAATCACCCACTTATGTTTTGTCGGTTTGGGCAATTGATCCAGATAGGGCAACAAACGTAATACACCATAACCGCCCCGTAACGGCCAGATCGCCTGTACCGTGTCATCTTGTACCGCACGCATAAAATCTTGTGCACGTACTGCGTCTGTGTGCGCAATGGCAGGTAAGGTAGGATGGGTGCCAATGAGATCAGAATATGTCACCATCTCGAGTTGCCAACGCGCCAAAAATGTGCGCACTTGTGCTAAAACGGTCTCAATATCCGGTACTGTTCCCGAAGGAGCCACAACAGCCACTCGATCGCCGGGTTTTAAATGTGATAGGAACATCAAGATCTCCTTTGATTACGCCTCATATTTCGATACGATTGATCATACAAAAATGATAAGGACAAAGAAATGTTAAAGAGAACGGCTCTCTATGATTTACAACAAGCCTTAAACGCGCGCTTTGTAGATTTTGGTGGATGGGAATTACCGTTACATTTCGGCTCACAACTCGAAGAACATCATAGTGTCCGCAAGCAAATGGGGTTATTTGATGTCTCGCATATGGGCGTTTTTGATATTGCGGGTCAAGATGCGGCACTATTTTTACGCACGTTATTAGCCAATGATGTCGCACGGCTGCGGCCGAAGCAAGCGTTATATTCATGTTTACTGAATGAAACAGGCGGTATTTTAGATGATTTAATTGTCTATCAGCGAGATTCACATCAGTATCGCGTTGTCGTGAACGCAAGCACATTGACACGCGATTGGGAATGGTTTCAAGCCAACGCCCCCCAATCGGTTCATTTAACGCAAATGACCGAACGTGTCTTGTTGGCACTACAAGGGCCTGCCGCTTTTTCAGTGCTATCTGGTTTATTTGATCATACGACCGCACAAGCACTCACTGCTTTATCACCCTTCACTTTTTTAGAATGTGGGGCGGATTTTATTGCCCGTACCGGTTACACCGGTGAAGACGGGCTGGAGATGATCTTAACACCCGACCGGGGTCGCGCCTTGTGGCAGGCCTTGATTGAAAAAGGGGTTGCACCGTGTGGGTTAGGGGCACGGGATACATTGCGGTTAGAAGCGGGTTTCAATTTATATGGTTCTGACATGACAGAAAACACCATGCCTGCTGAATCCAATGTAGCCTGGACCGTTTCCAACAAAGATCCTGCACGTGATTTTATCGGTAAGCGGGCACTCGCAGATGCCAAAACCACGCATCGTTTAACCGGGTTAGTGATGTTAACCCCTGGGGTACTGCGTCATGGACAAGCGGTTTTATCGGCTTCAGGGCAACCGGTCGGTGAAATCACCAGCGGTACATTTTCACCCACCTTACAACATGCGATTGCCCTAGCACGGCTCAACACAACCCATGCAACGCCCAACACGCCGTTGTGGGTAGACCGTCGCGGTGAACAATTACCCGTTTATGTGGTCAGACCGCCTTTTGTAAGACATGGCGCTAAGGTTTTTGAACTGACGACCCCAAGTGCCGATTAACGTGCAACAACACGCACAAAAAATGCAATAGCCGCATCGCACAAGCTGCGTCAATCAGAAAAATCGGTCCCTTCCAACCCCGTCAACCGCACTAATTGCCCACTACCAGGGTGCGGGGGTTCAGAAAAAACCAAATGCCCACCTCGCTCTGAAATATATTCTACAAACGGTAACGAGCTCCCTAAGAACCGTGTACCGTGCTGACTGAACACCTCTGGATCCCCCGTACACAACATGCGTAATTGCCCACTACCGTGTAATTCATCTGCAAAATTCGGATGACGCGCTAACCAATCGGCCAAACGCGCAGCGACAAATGAAGCGGGATCTAATAACGTGATATGGGAAGGCAACTTAGCTAAGAAAGCCCGTCGCAAAAGGGGATAATGCGTACAACCTAGCACCAATGTATCAATATCTCCAAACCGCGCAATGTAACGCGCCACTGCTTCATCCGCCACCGGGGTGTCTTCCCAGCCTTCCTCTACAATCGATGCCAATAACGGAGCTGCATATTCGGTTACACGATGGTGACTTAATTTTTGCACTTCTACCGAAAAAGTACCCGACGATACCGTACGCGACGTGGCAATAAACCCAATATGCCCCTCTGATGCTGACACCGCTAATTCAGCAGCCGGAATCGTCACCCCGAGAATACGACGGCTAGGGTCATCCGGGTGTACAAAATAACGCTGTAAATGCCGCAAGGCAACTGAAGAAACCGTATGACACGCCACAATAATGACACGGCAACCTGCCGCAAATAAACACGCCACCGACTGTTCTGCAAAATCTAAAATGACTTCACTATCCCGCCCCCCATAAGGCGCTCGACCCGAATCGCCCAAATAGATAAAATCCGCGTCCGGCAAGGCACGACGCAGCGCCCCTAAGACCGTGAGTCCTCCATAGCCTGAATCATATACGCCAATCACACACCCACTCCTCACTATATCCGGCGAGATAATCCCCACCAACGCAAGAAAATATACCCCACCAATGCACAAATACCCGAACTCATTAACACACCCATACGAGCCGATACACTGAGCCCTGCTGCATTATCCCCAAACGCCAGTGTGCCAATAAATAAACTCATGGTAAACCCAACCCCACCCAAGATCCCCACGCCATTTAACATACGCCACGACAGCGTGTCGGGTAACCGAACCCAGCGCATTTTAACCCCCATCCACACAGCCCCGACAATGCCTAACCATTTACCCACACATAATCCCAGCAAAATACCTGAGGAAACTGAATTCCAAATTAAATCCGGTGAAATACCGACCCAACGCACCCCTGCATTTAAAAAAGCAAATAACGGCACAATGCCAAAAGCGACAAACGGATGCAACCGATCTTCCCAGCGTCTAAAACGCGTGACAATTCCAGATGCATCTTGTAAGGGCAGTAACAACGCAACGATCAAACCCGACAACGTGGCATGAATACCCGAATGGGCAAGACACACATATAGTACGATACCCAACAGCATATAAACACTGCTTCGCATCACCCGATACTGATGACATCCCCATAATCCCAGCGTACATAACACAGCAGCACCGATCCACCCCCACTGTAAGGCATGCCCATAACCTAATACAATCACCACCATAGCGCCCATATCATCGAAAATAGCGAGTGTCATCAAAAAGACTTTCAGTGCAACAGGTACTCGCGTACCTAATAAGCTCAACACACCCAAGGCGAAGGCAATATCGGTGGCCATGGGAATCCCCCAACCCCGCAACCCGACCGAATGCAGGTTACACATACTATATAACACCGCGGGTACCACCATGCCCCCACAGGCCGCAACCAACGGCAAAATACGCGATGCGGTCGTACGCAGCTCTCCAAAACAGAACTCCCGCTTGATCTCTAAGCCGACTAACAAAAAAAAGAAACTCATCCCAAAATGGTTAATAAACGTGAGTAACGTACCGTCTCCTGTCAATAACCCCTTCCAACGAACCGTCAACGGCGACCACAGAATGGCTTCATATACCCTATGCCAAGGACTATTCACCCACACTAAAGCCACCACCGTTGTCAATAGCAATAACCAACCACCGCTGGTTTCTGTTTTTAAAAAAGATCGCAGTGCTCGCACGATAGGTTCCTAATGTATAAAAGGAGAGGGAATTAAAAAGGGGAAGCCGCGCTTCCCCTCTCTACACACACTACACTATTTAGTGCTTATGGTTATGTTTTTTGGTATCGCATTTTGAGGAACCACAACTTTCATCCGTGCTGCACTTGGACCCCTTCTTACAACAAGCACGATCTAAGCAACGATTATAGAAGAAACTCAATAAATACCCGAAAACCAAGCCTTCGATAAACGCCCAAATCGCACCGATCACTGCTCCCAAAAATGTGGGACCAAACCCGATGTACATTGTACCCATCGCCTGCACCATCACGTCCGCCCGGCCAGTCACTGCAGAATACCAACCCATTGCTAACGTGCCAATTGCAAATACAAGACCTAATGCAAACGCCATGGAACATGGCTTAATATGACTATATCCTTGTTGCATGATAGTACCCTCCTTTCTACATGATTCGCTGCTTGGTTACGGAGGAAGCACCCTGCATCCCCGCTATCCAAAAGTATAGGGCATTTTCACATAAATAACTATCCAAAAAAACAAAATGTTACAGATTTGCAACCCGAATAAATGCAACGGGGGAGTGCACTGCCCCTTCATATTGCACAGGCGCTTATTTGCCTTGGAATACAACCTAAAGTGCTGTATATTTACCTTGTAAAACAACCAAATTTTACTATACTTTGCCCTGGAGAATGACCATTTTTAGAAGAATTATAGACTTCCATCTTGACCAGTGGAAAACTGACCCATTCCGCAAGCCATTGCTACTGCGTGGGGCAAGGCAGATTGGCAAAACTTACGCCATCAGGCGATTAGGCAGTCAGTTTAGCTCTTTTGTTGAGGTAAATTTTGAGCGCTTGGAAGGCGCTGCGGCAATTTTTGAAAAAGACCTCGTGCCAGAGAGATTAATCTTGTCACTCTCGCTACTCTTGAAGGTATCCATTATCCCAGGAGAAACCCTCCTTTTTTTGGATGAAGTGCAAGAAGCGCCGCGAGCAATTCTGGCGTTACGTTATTTTTATGAAGAAATGCCTAATCTACATGTTGTAGCCGCAGGATCACTCTTAGAGTTTGCTATTGAAAAAGTAGGTATTCCTGTTGGCCGTATTTCCATGTTATACATGTATCCGCTTTCTTTTATGGAATATTTGGTTGCAACTGAAAATAACTTAATAGCGAAAGCGATTTTAGCGCATCCTGTCGGTATGCCGATGGACGAGGTCATTCATACTAAGATCTTAGATTTATTGGGAGAATACCTGTCTATTGGTGGCATGCCAGAGGCCATTGCCAGATGGATACAAACTAAAACTCCTACGGCCGCGTTACATGTTTTGCAGCAAATCGCAGCCACCTATGCACAAGACTTTGAAAAATATGCTAGAAAAGCCCAAGTAAAATACCTTGATCAACTGTTTCGCCAAATCCCACAACTGGTTGGCAAAGAATTTTCTTATCGTGCAATCCATGGAGAATATCGCAAAAGAGAACTTGCTCCAGCATTGGCACTGTTAGAACGTGCGAACATTATCCATGTGATTCGACATGCTACTGGGCAAGGGATTCCGATCGGGGCAGATATTGACTTTGATACTTTTAAGGTAATTTATCTTGATGTAGGACTTTGCCAAGCGATCTTGGAGTCGGATATATCAGTTTGGTTTTTGCGCCCTTTAGAGGGCATGAAAAATCGTGGGGAAATTGCAGAGAGTTTTATCGGTCAAGAATTGCTGTGTTATGCAAGTCCTGATAGTAAAGCGAACATTCATTTCTGGAAAAGAAAAGAAAAAAATAGTACTGCAGAAATCGATTACCTGCTTCAAAGAGGAGAGCAAATTATTCCAATTGAAGTAAAAAGTGGGCACGGAACCACTTTACGCAGTCTACATCTTTTTCTCAGTACACATCCTCATTCTATTTCTGCCATCCGTTTTTCTGCTCTTAACTATTCTATCATCAACACATTAGATTCAAGACCTTTATATGCAGCTGCTTCTCTCGCACACGAGAGCCAAAGAGAAGCGCTTGCCTGTTTAGTCAGCAAGCAATAAGGGCTCCTTGCGGTGTAATACCGCATTCATCTCTTGCCAAAAATACAATAATCAATTATAATCCCTACTTAAATGACTTTAATCAATTTTAAGTAGGGTTTAAAATAGATACTCAACTACGCGATCTGATTCTACAGGAGAATCCTTGGCTTGGGGCAGGAGAGATACCGCCTGCATCACCCTACTATATTCCACGTCTACAGCTCGATTTTCTAACATTACCCGATTGGGATACCTTCTGGACTCTGCTGATTGGCCCACGGCAAGCCGGTAAAACTACGCTAGGTCGCGTACTGTGCCATCAACTGATCACGCAATCCCGCTACCAACAGTTACTTTATTTGAATTGCGATCATGTAGAAATTCGACGATGGTTACAATCCTCCTTATTTCTCACAGAAGCTGAGACAACCTTTTCACTCAAAAACTATATTGTATTTATTGACGAAGTACAGCGGTTAGAAAGCCCTGGATTGCTCTTAAAGATCATTGCAGATCTGAAACTTCCGATTAAAATGATCGCATCAGGTTCTTCGCAACTGGAAATTAAAAGTAAGGTGCAGGAACATCTCACAGGCAGACAAATAGAAACGCTTATTTTACCGCTGAGTTGTCGTGAAATTGATTTCAGTCAATATCATGAAGAAATGCTGCAATATGGCAGCTATCCTCAAATTTATCTTGCCAAACAAAAATCAGTTCTGCTGCGTGAATTATTTGAAAATTATATTAAAAAAGATATCATTGAGTTCTTAAAAATTGGGAAGCCAGACATTGTACGACTCATGCTAGGATTGTTGGCCCATTCTTCAGGACAACTGTTAAATTTCCAACAATTGGCAACTGATTGCCGCGTGAGCGTATCAGCCATACAACATTATGTAGATGTACTCGAACAAACCTATGTGATCAAAACCATTCGTCCTTATGTAGGAAATAAACGGACTGAGCTCACCTCTAATCCCGTGTGTTATTTTTTAGATAATGGTTTTCGCAACCAAGCACTCAATAATTTCTCCCCATTGGAAACACGTACAGATAAAGGCTTACTCGTAGAAAATCTAGTATTTCAAGAATTGCATAAATATAACATTCAAGAAAGAAAAAATTGGGATATACACTATTGGCGCACAAAATCAGGTGCTGAAGTGGATTTTATTCTGAAAATTAGCTTCGATACCATCATTCCAGTCGAAGTAAAATTTCGTAATATGACAGCCTGTACATTAACCCGCAGCTATAAGTCATTTTTAGATGCCTACCAACCGAAATTAGGTATTGTGATCACGAAAAATCAGGTGGGTGAATTACACTATCAACAAACAACTGTACACTTTATTCCGCTAGCAGAATTACCCACCGCGCTGGATATACTTACACAATAATGCCAAGTTCCTTGGCCTTTGCCAGCATGGCAATCGAATGGGCGCACTGTAGCTTATCTTTTGCATATTAAGAAAAAATTAATTATGACAAGATATAGGCACACACCGCATCTACAAACGCTGCTGTACCCACAGCGTGTGCGGGATCTTTCGCTAAGTCCCTCGTGACAATACCGCGCGTCATGGTATCTTTTACGGCCTCTTCTATCAACTGCGCTTCAGCAGATAAATCAAATGCATAACGCAACATCATGGCTGCCGATAAAATCTGTGCGACTGGATTCGCAATCCCTTTTCCTGCAATATCCGGCGCAGAACCACCCGATGGCTCATATAACCCAAATCCTTGATCATTTAAACTGGCAGAAGGCATTAACCCAATCGAACCCGGCAAAGCAGACGCTAAATCAGATAAAATGTCCCCAAACATATTTTCGGTGACGATCACATCAAACTGCGCTGGATTCAACACCAACTGCATCGCACAATTATCTACTAACATATGGGTTAATTCGACATCCGTATACTGCTTCGCTATTTCATTCATCACGTCTCGCCATAATTGTGACGTTGCCAATACATTCGCTTTATCAACCGAACACACGCGCTTCTGTCGCAACTGACTCGCCCGAAAAGCAGCATGCGCAATTGTACTGATTTTCTGTTCGTCATACACACATTCATCGCGTGCCACACGCACCCCTTGCGCAATCACCCGTTCATGCTGACCAAAGTACAGCCCACCCAGTAATTCGCGGAAGATCAGACAATCAACAACGGACAACTGACTCGGTTGAATCACATGTGCCTTTAACGGAGAATTCTCTAGTAATGCAGGATAAATGGTCACAGGACGAATATTGATACTTAATTTTAAATGCTGCCGCAATTTCAGAATACTATTTTTTTCACAATCTTTCCACTTGGGTTCATGCTGCAATGCCACAGGCCCACCCACTGATCCAAACAAAACAGCATCTGCCGCTTCACACACACGCAATGTTTCATCGGGACAATGTGATTGATACACATCATAAGCAGAACCCCCAATTTTACCCACTAGATAGTCAAAATGATGATGACATTTTTCTGCAATTGCTTCGAGCACACGCAATGTTCTGTGCATCACTTCAGGACCAATTCCATCGCCTGCCAAAACCGCAATTTTTTTATCCATGTGTCGCCTCTAATAAATAATCTAAATCATCCTGACCTTTCAACAAACACGCTTTTCGAAAAGGATCGTAATCAAAATGGATCGGATTTTCTGTTCCAACAACCATTGTTTGTGACAACAAATCAATCGCTACCGCCATCACAGACTGCTTCGCTTTCTGCATCAGCGCCTCTATCTCTGTGGCAGATAAACTGATCACCAATAATCCGTTTTTAACGGCATTATTATAAAAAATATCAGAATACGATTCAGCAATGACCACTTGAATTCCCGCCTGTTGCAGCGCCCACACAGCATGTTCACGCGAAGAACCACACCCAAAGTTCGCACGGGTTAATAAGATCTCTGCACCGCAATAACGTACATCATGCCACACAAAATGCGTATCCTGTTCACGCAATCGCTGAAACACATGTTCACCATAACCCTTACGATCCACCTTCGTTAAGAATTGTGCAGGAATAATCATATCCGTATCTACATTGTCCATATCCAATGGCATCACGATGCTGGTTACTTGATGAAATGATTTCATAATACATCCTCCACACACGTGATCATGCCCTTAATTGCACTGGCTGCGACCGTGGCCGGTGAGGCTAAATGCGTAATACTCCCAGGACCTTGCCGACCGATAAAATTACGATTAGAAGTACTGATACACCGCGCACCCGGTGGAACTTTATCCGCATTCATGGCCAAACACATAGAACAACCAGGCATTCGAAATTGCGCACCCGCTGCAATAAAGATCTGATCTAACCCTTCTAGAATCGCTTGTTGCATGACCTGCTCTGATCCAGGCACCACATACATCGTGACACCAGCCGCTACGTGTTTTCCTTGTAACACACGCGCCGCTAATCGCAAATCTTCAATCCGACCATTCGTACAACTGCCCACAAAAGCCCATTGAATCGGCTGATTGCGAATCGGCTGACCCGCTGTGAGTTTCGTATAAGCATACGCCTGCTCACCGTTGTCAATCTGTGGAATACAGTCATCAATGCCAATCGCTTGCTCCGGATTAATCCCCCATGTGACCATCGGCCTTAAAGCACTCACATTCATTTCAACCACGTGATCATATGTACAACCGCTATCACTCACCCATTCACGCCATGCTTTAACTGCGGATTCCCACCCTGTTTCTGTGGGCGCATAAGGCCGGCCTTTCAAATAGGCAAACGTAGTTTCATCCGGTGCAATTAATCCGGCACGTGCACCACATTCAATGGACATATTACAAATCGTCATCCGGGCTTCCATCGACATTGCCCGTATTGCCTCACCCACGTATTCAATAATATGTCCTTTTGCACCCCCTACCCCAATCGTCGCAATGAGTTTCATGATGACATCTTTGGCCGTAATACCTGCCGGTAACATCCCGTTAAATTCCACTTTCATGGTCTTCGGTTTGTACTGCAAAATTGCACCCGTTGCCAATACATGTGCCACCTCCGAAGTACCCACACCAAATGCCATCGCACCAAATGCACCGTGCGTAGATGTGTGTGAATCACCACACACAATCGTCGTGCCTGGCAACGTAAATCCTAATTCAGGACCTACCACATGCACAATGCCTTGATGTTGACTGCCAAAATCATATAAAGGAATACCAAATTTCTGCGTATTTTTTCGCAGTGTTTCCACTTGTACACGTGCTGCATCATCTGCAATGATAGTACGATTTTTATCAGTGGGAATACTATGGTCTAATGTCGCAATGATCCGTTTCGGGTAACGTACTGATAATCCACGCTGACTTAATTCATCAAACGCTTGAGCAGAAGTGACTTCATGCAACAACATTTTATCAATCTCAAAAACGGCAGGATGCCCCGCTTTTTGTTGAATCACATGCGCATCCCAAATTTTTTCAATGAGGTTCCGTGGCATTTTTATTTCCCTGTTCGATAATGCTGAGTCACATAAGCTTGGTTGACTGCATCAATGTAGGCCTTCAGTGCAGAAATTTCAATGTCTTGATCAATCGCCTTCCCAATAAAACTTTCCTCACCACCACAGCGTACTACAACAGTCGAATTACATTCAACATTGACAGTACCACCCGCACACGCATTCGAATGATAATTAATGATTTCAATCGGTAGGAATTTCGCCTTTACCGCACAATCTAATGCAGCCAATGCAGAATTACCATCACTACAGTGTACATTGAGTGTCGTTTCGCCAAAAAAATTTCCTGATAAAGAGACAGTAGCATTCCCACTGGCATCACGCGCATAATGTAGCCGATCTACTTTAATAGGTGAATAATATTCAAAATATCCCTCAATCAATTCTTCATCCGTAATGCCCTTACGACGATCCGCATATTTATCTTTAATGGACTGCGCAATCAATGTCTTTTCTGACTCAGCACAATGGAATCCATGTTTTTCCAAAATATCTTTTGCATGATTGCTGCCACTCAATGGACCAAATACAAAACTGATTTCCTGACCCACACGTTTGGGATCAAATGGCTGATAAGCTAATGGGTTTTTCAGAATCGCGTTGGTATGCCCGCCCGACGAATGGCGCGCTGCATTCTCACCCGTAATCGGCCAATGAGGCTGTCGCACTAACATCTTTTCCGCAATGAAATTGGAAATATCACTTAACTTCTCCAATCGACTCTTTGTAAAAAATGTATAGTGCGGATGCGCCATTGTACCAAACTGATCAATCGCCATCACACATTGTTCTAACGCCACATTACCTGCACGCTCACCCACACCATTCATACACCCTTCAATTTGGCGTGCCGGACCCTCAAAAACAGCCGTGAGCGTATTATCTAACGCCAATCCCAAATCATTGTGACAATGCACAGACCAAATGATCTCACGCTCTGGAAATTCTGTTTGAATGATCGCTGCATGTTGCTGCATATGATGCACAAAATACGATTCACCTTGCCACCGTGAGGCCCCTCCAATCGTATCCGGACAGTTAATCACACACGCACCCGCGGAAACAGCTGCACGAATCACATCCGTTGTAAAATCAAACTGGTGCTGTAAACGAGAATACCCTTCGGGACTAAATTCTACTTCAAACCCGGCCGTCACAGCCAAGTGAACCAGCCGATACACATCCTCCACAATGCGGGCATACTCATGGGCTAACTGACCCAAAGAGGCAGCCATCAGATTTGGGTCGACAGGCACATACGTGTGTACCCGCGCACAACCCATCGCCAGACCAGCCTGTAATGCTTCCATGGTTCGTACCACTTGCGCTTCCCGCAATTGACACAACGCCGCAATCCTCATAGGTGACTGCCGTGCAGCGAGCTTACCCGCAATAGTCCGCACAATGTCAAAATCATGCTGACTCGCCGCAGGAAACCCAGCCTCTAAAATATCAATCCCCGCTAACTCTGCATAATCTGCATAAGCCACATTGTCTTCAAATGACATCCCCGCCCCTGGAGACTGCTGACCGTCTCGGAGCGTGGTATCAAAAATGTAAATACGCTGGGGCTGTTTCATGTCAACCACACTCCTCATCGACTGATATGTTTAATATTTAATTTAAGTATAGCAAACAAGGGGATGCAACAACATCTTGACAAAACCTGCCGTACATATACCTATTTAAGGATGATTTAATCTATATATGATAAATTTTCATAACTATAAAATAAACTTAGTCTCATCAGGCGGGACAACACATTATGCGGACCACCCAGATAGCCTCTTATCCTCATCCCAAAACAGGACATGAAACGCTCATTTGCATACTAGAATACCAAAAAAATGGTACATGGACTTATGCCACGGGCAAGCCCATTCGGGGGAAATCGGGTACATTTTTGCCTCTACTCTCAACTTCAGACCCTAAGCAAGCTTTTGGCGTCAAATACTGTACCTTCACAGGCTCCAAGACACTGCTTGAGGCATGGAAAACCCGCGTTCGCAAAATACATGCGACACTGGGCAGACCGATCTCTATTGTCGTCAGACCGCTCAAGAATTCCCTCTCCACATTCACAATAAAAATAGTACAACCCCAACTACCCGGGGAAACATATACAAACTGGCTGCTAACGCAGCCGGGGCTCTCTGCAGCTGACATCACACGAGAATTTTGCGCTATCTTAACCAGCGTTGTGGCTTTCCATAGTGATCAGGTCGTCCATCGAAATCTTAAACTCGACAAAATGCTGCGTATGGCATCGGAACAGAAAGTCTCCTGCCACATATTCGGTTTCGAACATGCCGTCAGAGACAATAATCAGGATTACCAAACAGCCGAATCTGTGGGCACTGTCCCGTATGTTGCACCTGAAATGCGCAACACAACGGCGCCTATACCGATTTATGAATCAGCTGATATATATTCACTGGGTGTTGTGTTGTTGAATCTGCTAGATCACCTTGAGATCACCCCCAACCTTTCAGATACCGCTGCAAAACTGAATCACCTTGTAAACGCAATGTTAGATCTCAACCCCGCAAACCGGCCTTCTGCACACACCTGCTTAGCCTTTCTCACGCACGAAAAGCACGCAACGCTTGAAACCTACCTCAACGCCTACGAAGCAGACTACCACGGTACTCCAACGGAAAAGATACCGAGTATCGATCGAGATATCGGCCAATTAGCAGGATATCTTGTTAGTCAAATTGGTCGACTGAATCGCCAACGTACCCCCGGGCTCTTTAACCCACAAGATCGTGCTGTGATGGAAAAAATAAAGGGCTTCCAAACCGTGCAATATTACCTTGCGCAGTACCACGATGCCCGTGCTCATGCAACCCCAACCCCCCATCTGCGCCTCTTGGCGGATCAAATTCCACGCGTGCTGTTTCGTATGACAGAGACGATCGCCCGCATCCAAACTAACCCATGGCTTGAAACACAAGAAACCAATGCCACAGTGGCATTAAACGCATTATCCCCTCTGCT
>Ga0155640_1118_pt2 | contig 13560 bp, 7 predicted proteins | sample RifCSPhighO2_12_FD_107297 | JGI IMG/M metagenome (GOLD analysis project Ga0155640, IMG submission 107297) | Gammaproteobacteria bacterium RIFCSPHIGHO2_12_FULL_45_9 | reverse complement strand
ATTCAATTAGCAAAAGCATGGGGTGTAGAGGCGCCGCGTGAGTATGATGCCTTGATTGCGACGGGTGAGCAGGTATCTGCGGCCTTGGTGAGTATGGCGTTGATCGCATTGGGGCATAAAGCGGCTTCTTTTACGGGCTCACAGGTGCGTATTCTGACGACCGATGAGCATACTCGTGCACGTATTGTGAATATAGATCCCGTTGTGTTGCGTGATGCGTTAGCCCAGGGGATCACGCCGGTGGTGGCGGGTTTTCAGGGGGTGGCTGAAACTGGGGATGTGACAACCTTAAGTCGAGGTGGGTCTGATTTAACGGCGGTGGCTTTAGCTGCTGCATTGCGTGCTGATGAGTGTCAGATTTTCACCGATGTAGATGGGGTGTATACATCAGATCCTCGCATTGTGCCCAGTGCGCGTCGGTTGACTCGAGTGGAGATGGCAGAAATGTTGGAAATGGCCAGTTTAGGAGCCAAGGTCTTACAGAATCGTTGCCTCGAATTTGCGGAAAAATATCAAGTGCCGGTGCGGGTCTTATCTAGTTTTGGGTCTGATGGTGGTACGCGCATTGACTTTGAAGAGAAACCGCCTCAAGAGCCCGCGATTTCAGGGGTTACGTGTGATCGTAATCAAGCCATGATGACGGTTCAGGGGGCATTAGCGCGACCCGGCTTGGCAAGTTATATCGTCGGACCATTGGCAGATGTGGGTATTGAAGTGGATATGTTTGTTCAGAATCTGCCTAATGATCAGGGGCGAGTAGATATCAGTTTTGCCATCTTGCGAACAGATTATGTGAAAGGGTTACGGGTGTTGCAAGGTCTTGCGGCAGAATTGCAGGCGGTAGCCGTTAAGGGCCAGGAGTGTGTGGCTAAGCTGTCAATTGTGGGGGTAGGGATGCGGTCCCATGCGCAGGTGGCCTCACATATGTTTTCAGCCTTGGGGCGGGAAGGCGTAGAAGTCCATTTGATGACCGCTTCTGAAATCAAGATTTCTGTTATTGTGGATGAGCCTCTGATTGAAATGGGCGCTCGTGCTTTGCATGAGGCGTTTCAGCTGCATTTGTCATCGTGATTTGAGACTGTCATCCTAAGTGGAGACTGTCATCCTAAGTGTGTACTGGCACCCCATTGCATCAATTTCGTGTCATCATCAAAGGTGTGCCGTGATGCTTTGCCATCAATTCCTTTTTGCATCGCGTGCCATCCCCTCAGATTGAGGGTAGTTTCTTATTTTATGACATTTTTAGCAACCGTTAACATTCAGCCCAATTTTCGACGACATTTGTGCTTAATACCTCAGTACACACTTTTTCTGGATGCCGCGGACAAGCCGCGGCACGTCGTGTAACTAAAGGCCATTGCAGGATCTTTCATGAGGCGGCCCTGAAATCCCCCCTTAGGCCTATATCGTAGGCTCCTGACCCTCTAGTACAATTCCATGCATTTCGAGCAATTGATGCATTTCGAGCAATGGTCTTAGCATATTGATTTCTTGCACACGAGCAACCTTTTGATCTTCTAGTTGTTTTTTTTCCGCTCTTAAGCTTCTATTATTTGCTGTCAGTGTAGCCTGGTCTGCTCGCAGGCTTCCATTCTCTGCTTCCAATACTTCAGCTGCCTGTTTTTTCACTGCTGTCTCTTGCGCCATCTCCTGAATCAACGCTTCTGTTTGTTGTTGCTCGTGCTCTGCGCGCTCTAATCGCTCTTCTGTTGTCAGCATTAACTGCGCATAACTGTTTGTTAAGTCTCCATACAAATAGCTGATTGCGCCTGGAGATTCCGCGATGCGTTTTTGTTCCTGTTCAATCAGCGGATCAATGTGAGCATTCATATTACGATGCAGGGGAGAACGCGCTAATTGGTTCGGAGTGAGATCCTTTTGAATCGCTCGAATAGCCTCTACCAGATCATCTGTACCACAGATACGGCCCAATTGGGCTGCTTCATATGCAGCTGCATAGGACCATGCTTTACAAATCTGACTTTCTTCAGACAGTTGTAGCCGCAAATACGCAGACCATGTTTCCGGGTTCGCTGTTTTGAGATAATCTAATGCGACATGTAATACATGGGGTTGTGTGACGAGATCAAGCACTTGCTCATCCAATTGTATCGTCATTCGTCGTTGTAATTGCGCTAATCGGGCGCGATAGAATCCGATACCATATTGACGGGCTTCCTGAATTTCATCGTGTATCTCTTTCCATTCCATACGATTCGGCAACAGATCTGCAGGTTTCTGTCCTGCCTGATTGATAGCATCTACGTCACTTAACCAACACAAAGCCCGTACATGTTTATGGGCTGCGGGTGATAATTCACGATAACGTGCTAATGCGAGATGTAATAAGGTATTTCCCTGTGCATCCTGCATGAGCGTGATGTTGTGTGTTTCCTTGAGTGAAAAATAACTGTCTGGCGCAACTTCAGGCCATGCCTTGTGATGTACTAAAAAGAGGGGATAAAGACAGACGCGCAATTCTCGAATGAACGCTGCCAAGGAAGTGGTTTCCGATAAGCGTGTTTGATATCGTTTTAGCGAAAGATTTGCATACTGCTGCAATAAGCTCTCATACGCTGACCACAACATCTCTTCTGGAACATTCGGACCATACAGGCGTTTCAACAACCCCATCAAAGCAGGCTTCACCACATCAAACAGACCATACCATTTGTTTTTTAATTCAGTCAGCAAGCGCGCTCGTGTGCTCGTGCTATTGAACCAAGGAATAGGTGTTGCACTGAGTTTGTCAATCCATTTTTCCAGATCAATCAATAAGCTTGCATTGATCCGCTGTAATTGACGATCCTGTGTGAGGCATTGTTCTATGGTAGTGGGTTGCCAATGTGTAGTGGTACGCGTCTGGGTGAGTGCCATTATTTCGGGTTCTTGTAACAGCACTTCATAGAAAAACAATTTCATCGCTTGTTTATGCAACCACACATTATCTCGCGTCAATCGTTCAACCCATAATTGCGTATATTGCTTGAACTTTTGTATCAACATCAGGGGAGTTTGTGTACGCCCGAGTAATGGCAGAAAATGCGGAAGTTGATAGGGATCCATCAAATAGGTTAATGCTTGCTGAAAACAAGGGGATGTTGTTTCAGTAGACACTGCAGCTTCTGCGGTGAAAGCTACTTCTGAAACTTCCTCTGTGAATAGTGATTCTAGGCTTGGACTTCCCCAAAAAAAAGACAACATACCACTGACAGCACGTACCGCTTGTCCCGTTGTTCTGCTGGTGCCTCGCATCACGGCCGTGAGTAATGAAGCGGATGAGTCCTCTGCTACAAGTGCTGTTGCTTGCGACGTAGTGAGAACGTCATCCTCTGTTGCAGCGGTTAATAACGGTGCTTTTTTGAGTGTTGGTACCAATTGCTGGGGGCCTAATGCTAACACGACCATTTCTGCGTCCGTGAGGGTAGGATACTGCATCAGATTGCTATGGGATAACCCCATCTGACTGGTTTGCATTCCGCTCATGGGCAGTAAAGCTTGCACCTCTGAATTTAATTGCAGTAATCCCGTTGTTTGCTCAATAGCGGCAATGGTGCAGAGTCTTTCGTGAGTTACATCGTGTAAAAATAAGCGTTTTCCATCGGGTAATAAGCAGGGTTTAGTCTCGAGTATGCCTTTCTCGTCTGGAGTGAATGGACATTGCAAGAGTGCGCGATCCAACATGTTGTGTGCGCCTAAGCTATCCTTCAAAGCACGTTGATGTAATATATCTTTTTTCTTCAGTTGCAATGATGGAACACATTTATCCCAAAAAAGCTCAATCTTTTCCAAAAAAGTGGTGATGCGCACTAAATTAGTGCCTAAATACCCCCAGCCTGCTTCCAATGTAGCCTCATGTAATAGGCTGCTCACATCATGCAGATAGGTGCCAATAAAAATCGTGTGGTAGAGTTGTTCAATTTGGGATGCATCTTGAGGTGCATAACGACGAACTGCTGTAACAATCAGATCGTAATGGGTAGAACGCCATTGCACAATGTCTTGGCTGGCACTCTCGATAGGCGCCACTGTCATGTCCGCTGGCGTGAGATTTGTTAAGGCTAATAACGTTTGTTCTGTTTCTAATAATGGATGCGCGATAAACCATTCATCGCATTCCATTTGTGTGAACGATTGACCCAACAAATGTCGCAACCGTGCTAATAAATGTCTTTCTGCTGCGAAACAGCAAGCGGATAATTGTGTTGTGATGTGCTCAAACACAATACGCGGCTTTTCAAGATATTCAATAACCTCTAAGGCGCGACGTATTTGCATCAATTGTTCGTCAAAAGAACTTTCATCCGTTTGATGATCATAGATTTCGTAGCTTAACGTCAGTAATTGATCAATAATCGTTTTGCCATCTATTCCTTCGGTGGAGGATAAGGCCACAGCCACGAGTCGCTCACAGCATTCCCAGAAAATTTCAAAACGAGAGGTCAGTATTGGTCGAGTGAAGCAGTTAATAGCAGTCAATAAAGCGTGATGTGCATCGTCGGAACGATCATTCATCTGACTGGCGCGCTTTAATCCGAACTGCTGAAAGCTCGTAAAAAAATACCGCAAAGGTTTCTGGATCGAGATCTTGGCTTCGGGCAATGCACGTGTTTTTTTGCCTGAATGCAAAAAACCCCCTGGCTCTACGACGAGTGGTCCTATTTGCAAGGCTGCTTCATTGAGGGGGTTGTTAGAGCGATCCCTGCAAGCTAGGATGGTCTTTTCAATCTCTTCAACTAACTGCGTTGTTCCCAGGCCATCGTGTAAAACAAGCTGACGAGCGGAAGATGTATAATAACGCATGTCACGATAATGCATGTCATGATAACGCATAGTATTACCCTCTTGCCTGATGAATCATGATGAGGACCTTCCTGGGTCATTCCGCTTCCCGTTTCGGGTTGATTTTAACCAAAAATAACGCTGAAATCTCACTTTTAGACAGGCTCAATGATGTTTACTGTGTAAACAAAAATGAATTATGCCTTGTGAATCAATCAATTAAGATGGCATCTGTCTCGGTAAAATGGGGCCACCATTTGCAAAATAAGTATTTGTTAAGCTTTGCCTTTGTACATGATACGGTGTTTTGTCTTGCATAAATGGGGAAGTATCGCAAACCATTTATTTTGAAAAGTTCATGTTCCCTTAATATATTTAAATTAAAATAAATTATTTTATAATTAATTTACGGTATTTTTAAGTATATAGGTGGCATCATGGTACGTTCAGAACAAGAACTCAATGCGGGTTTTAAAGCACTCGATGAGGAGAGCAAGGCATACGGTCGAACGCTCAAACAGCGTGCTGATCAGCTACAGGAAGCAGCAAAAGCCTTGAATCTGACAGATCCCTATTTCCCATGGTCTGTGGCAGAAGTGAACGAACAACGAAAAACGATATTAACCTTGCTGCATCGCGCTATTCTCCTCAATCAAGCATATAGGGCTGTAAACGGGACAGAACATCCGTGGTATGCATATGCACAGTCGGGGAGGATAATGAATGGCATGCCGGCTGGTGTGTTATTAAGTCCTACATTTTTTGCAGGGCGTGTAGCATATATTCAAACATGGGCTCTGCAGGTGCAAGACCTGAAGGTTAAGGGAGAAGCCCAATTAAGAAATCAAGGGGCGAAAGACGCAGCGTACCATGAGTTCATTAATCCGGCGGCATGGGCTGAATTACGTGATACATTCTTACGTGATATGCTGGCTGCAACCTATCATGAATTAGGTTCTCTCTTTTTTAGCTTGCCAGTTGCTTATCAAACACCCGAGATGTTTCGTACATTACATGGCTGTGTTTCAATACAGGAATTATTTCTTGTCATGATGAAAGCTTTACCTCCGGAGGTATCAGATCAACTTGCAGTATTGGAGAGTCAATTAGGTGCTATGACAAATCGTGTATTTCCTGATGTATTGACTTGGATGACGCAGAAATTGGGGTATGTGAGTGATGATGTCCCACCTCTCACGGCATGGCAGGATGCTTTAGCGCATCAATTTGAATTACTATCCGTTGAACCGATTGCTATAGGTGCATTGGATGATGAGCTATATCAGATTGCTTGTCGTGCTTTAGCAGAAGCCTTATATGAACCTGTGATATCCCAGTTGCCCGTTCCACGAATGAGAAAACGTGATTATTTTACAACACTTCTGAGCTTGCCTCCTATGGCAGACCAGAGTCCGGAAGCGCAATTACAAGCAGTTGTAGCAGGTCAGATAGCAGAACGTGCTGAGGCTCGACATTGGATGACTAACCGTGATGATCCATTGGGTAGTTATACGTCGGTCATGGAATTTCTAAAAACGGTTATAGTCAAGAGCGCAGAACTGAATTTGAGAGAAACAGTAGATTCATTGAATGCCTTACTTCAAACATTATCGAATCAAGCGTCATCTGAGGAGATCAACGGTTCTTTAGTAGTGCACTGCACAGCGACTGAGGAGAAGGCACAACAAGTAGCTGAGATTGCTACTACAGAAATGGAAGGGGGTGATTTGAATCGTATGCAGCGTGATCAGGTGGAAGCAAATCAACAACGCATGGTAACCCTCATCTACCGTGCTTATCACCTTAATAAATATTGTCATGATTGGTCTTGGTATAAACGCACTGTTTCTGGTGAAAGGTTACTGGATGATGTGCCGATAGCATCTATCATGCCAGCAGCATGGGACAAATTGGTGCCGCTGATTGAGCAGTACGCGCAGCAGGTGCTGAGCTTGCCTGCTCAGTTAAGCCCCGCAACTCCAGCAGCATTGCAAACAACGTGGTTGGAAAGTTTGCAGCCATTTTTAGAAAGTATCGTGACTATTATATATCAAGAGACAGAGCGTTTGTTTCGTATCTTATTATCTCTTGAGCCAGATAGCGGTACAGAAATTTACGCGCTATTGGCGGGTTGTATTCAATCGAAACTTGGGCAGGAAATGGCACGCCATTTAGGACATACGGTACAAGCGTATGCAGGTGATTGGGAAGAGGAAGAGCCTCATTTGATGATGATACCTGTTATAGGAGGATTACTGGGTCGCATACAGACACTGGTGTTACAAAGGGTATGTCAAGATGGTTATGATGCTACTATGCATGCACGATCGTTGAAATTGATAGATTCTGCATTCCTTGGGTTATTGCAAATGCTGACTCCAGATGGTGATGATCCTATCCTAGAAGAGGGACTATTTTTAGGTTATGCAAAAGGAATGGTAGATCGGCTACATGAATCTGCAGTGAGGGCTATTGCGCAGGTTTGTACAGCTGAAATGCGCCCAGAAAGTGGTGGTGTACGCGAAGAAAAGGCATCTAACTCACCACTACTGACTCGCCAGAGTCTTGTTGAGCATATAGATCCTGCGAAGGGTTCTGCGCACATGTTGCAGGACCTTCTAAATTGGACCCCTGGTTTCTTTGATGCTCATGATCAGCGTGCTGTATGTAAAAAAGAAGAAGCAACAGCGGCTAGTGCGCCCATACAATCGAAAGAAGAGCATAAGCCTTAATAGAAGCTGAATAAGCAGTTCTATGGTCAGAATACGTTGAGTTGTGTGTGGGCCTTTGTTACGATGGATTCCTCAGTGAGAGGAGAAACTATGGCAAGTAATCGGTTTTTTGAGGCTCAATCAGGTCCTAGCCTACCCGAACAGCTTATTAAAGCACGATCTGTATATGCTCAATGGTATATAGTATTAGAGCGCTTTCTGGAGCATGAGAGAGTATTGCAAAAAGACTTAGAGGACCATGTGGTCGATTTGCCCACGCCTGCGGGTAAGAAACCTGTTTCGGCAGAGCAGTGGGCGCATTTACATCAGACCTTTTGTATGGTGCAAGAAAAGCTTGTATTGTTGCGCGAAAGAATACCGCCTATCAAAGCGCAATTGCATGAATTACAGGTGGAACAGATTCGTGGTGATCTGATTCAGGTGTCGGTGTCAGCTTCACCATAACGTAGCAATCGGAACCGCCCACAACCCACGCCCATTCACCGTGCCTAACGGTAGCGTCTCTGTACCAGCGTAAAGCACAATGCCCATCTTAAATTGATCAGGGGCTTGTTGTGCTAATTTCTTGAGACCATTTGTATCCTGGCGGGTAATGCTCATTGCGGCTTTGACTTCAATGCCAATAATCTCGGCATTTTCATTTTCTAATATAAAATCTACTTCGACTTGTTCTTTATCGCGATAATAAAACAGTTGATAGGTTTCTTCTGCCCATGTCATGTGTTTTGTGAGCTCTGCAAATATAAAGTTTTCTAGTACCTTGCCCCATAGTGGGCGCTGTTGTATGGGATCATGAAAATTTAAGAGGATGCTTAATAACCCCGAATCTAAAAACTGTAATTTGGGTGTGCGGATGAGAGATGTTAAGTGATTGCCAGACCATGCGGGAAGGCGACGTAACAAAAATAAATTCTCAAAAATAGTCACATATTTATGAGTTGTTTTGTGATCTAATCCAATTTGCCCGCCGAGTTGACTGTAATTACACAGCTGACCAGCTGTTTGTGCTAATACTTTCAGTAATAAGGGCAACTGATCCTGTTTTTCAATGTGCGCAATGTCTTTGACATCACGTTGAATAATCGCATCAAGGTATTGACGTATCCAGGTCTTACGACGCTTGGGATCATGGCGTGCGATCGCTTCAGGATACCCACCTTGTATGACGCAAGCAGATAAGGATTTTGTCGGATCACTGGATGTGGGGAATGCTTGATTGAAAATATGATCTATCCAGCAAGCAGCTGTCGTATCCGCTTGTAATTCGCATTGCGCAAAGGGCAGTAAAGTGAGAATTTCCATACGACCAGCGAGAGAGTCTGCAACAGTGGGTAAAACCATGACATTAGCAGATCCTGTTAAGAGGAAACGCCCGGGGCGGCGGTCTTCATCAATGCTTTTTTTTATGGCAAGTAATAATTCCGGTGCCCGTTGAATCTCATCTAATGTGGCATAATCAAGCTGATGAATTAAACCCAGAGGATCTTGCTGCGCAGTGAGCCGAATGGTGTCATCATCTAGGGTAAGATACCGTCGTTCACCCGTCATGAGATGACGAATTAAGGTGGTCTTGCCGGATTGACGGGGTCCATTAATCAAAATGGCTGGCGTATCTTGTAAGGCGGTTTGTATATGGGGCAGTATAAGACGGGGATATAACGTGGACATAGCAGGCCCTTTATTTTGGGAATTAAACTTCCTATATCTGGGATTATAGTTCCTTTTTTTTGGGATTTCAAATTAATATTATTCAATATAATCATATTGTTAATGTAATTTGCTGTCGCTTAATTCTTATCTCCTACTTGTGGGAGAGGGTTGTAGGGTGCTCTCCCCCCAGCATGCGAAGGGAATAGTGCTCAGATTACGTTAATCTGTTTGTTTTAGTGTATTCCTACGGTTCATATGAGTCAGTAGGGTGCATCATGAATAGTCGTTTTTTTGCAATTTCGCAGATCGTAGAGCATATCCTGCAGTCAGGGAAAGCCCATGCTGCCACAACCTTATTGCAACGGGATATCGCACAGTATATTGACCGGCAGAAGGCAGGTGCGGAGCATGCCAGGAGGATAGGCACGGACAGTGCTCCGTTGTATGTCTATATTCCATGGGATGAGTCGGGTGTGCAACACTGTCGAGGGTTGTTGCTGCGATTAATTGAACAGTCGCTACAGATTAATCAAACGTATCGTCTGCAACATGCGGTTAATCATCAATGGTATGATAGCCGCATGATTGGCGGGCGTGCGATTGATTATGCGCATTATGTAGGGGTATTTATTACGCCTGGAATACGGAATCGCTGTTTGGCATTATTGAAAGACTTCTGTCAGTATATACAGACAGTTAACATCAGTGCAGTCACTGAAAATACTTGGTTGCGTTCCATACAACCGAAATTGCAACAATGCTATACCGATCTCATGGCCTGCGCGTCGGAAGAAATACGAATCTGGTTTGCGCGGCTCTCACCTAGCGCACAGACACTGGAAGGATTGACAGTGGTGAGGAGCTGTGTTGCAGTCGCATGTGTGGAAGAATGGTTGATTGTGATAACCCGTTTCTTTCGAGATGCTGAGAACACATTGCCAGAAACCTGGAAAGATCGTGCAACCCGTTTATTTCGTGGGCGTCGGTCCCTCTCACCAGAAGAACAAGCAGCCGCACGAGACGTGCTCGTGACCCAAGGAAATGTTGTCAGTGCCTTGGTACAGTGTGTCAATGTGTGTATCAGTGGTGTACAAGACAGTATCGTACCGAATATCAATATCATGCGCACCCTATTAGAACTGGAGACGCTGCTTCCAGAAGATGAAGCCAGATGGGGCCATTTCTTCAGTGTGTTACAACAGTCACTGAATATTACAGTGGGTAGAACATACGCTATAGCATTGCATGAAGCGGCGGAGGTACATGCCGAGTTGCCTTGGGACTCCGTATTTACAACACATGCAACAGAATTTGCACGTGGCTTACAGGCCATTTCTATGAGCGAGCGCTATGGGCATCATGTGTTGGTAGGGGAGCGTGTATGGTGGACTGCAGAGCAAATTGCTGAAGATAAAAAATTCCTGAATCATGTGATTCGACAGGTGGTTCGTATGCCGCAATATGAAGCGGATTTCAATGAGCATATTTTTGTGGCTGTGCCAGATGGTCGATTTGTTTCATTAACTTTTCGCGAACAGTATTTGGCTTCTATCTATAAATTGAAAACAGACATTTTGCAATTGCACGAACCTTTATCAGATGAGGTATGGTTGCCAGTACAACAAGCGTTTTGTCATGAAATAGTGTATGGTTTTTTCAAGGAAGTGGGAGATACTTTTTTCGCGCTTCCGCGATCTGAACAGAACTGGGAAACATTTTGTTTGTTACAAGTCTGTATGCGACAAGTGGTGTGTTCTGAATTATCCCTCAATTTTCAGAGTAGTGTAACGACTGGGTTGGCAGAACGATTTTCTAGTACGACTCAATTCCAACAAGCATTTGATCGCATAGCAGAACGTATTCAGCAGGTACCCGCTGTGTTACACGCATTGTTGTCAGATATTACGACACAATGGAATCAAGCGCATAAGATGGCCAGTGATACTTTAATCCAGCGTATGCAGAGTACGAAAGCAGAAGCGGATACCTTATTGCACAGTGCGAAGGATATAGCCTACATCGGTATGGCAGAAGCGTTATACGCGCCTATTTCGGAAATTGTGGGGCGGGAACCTACGCATCAATGGTATGTTGTTACGTATTCTCGTATGCGAAAACTGCAGCAGCAATTACGAGCACAATTACCCTTGTTACCATACCAGCAGATCATACGTAAACTTCGTGCACAAGTGAATACGGCTGTATTAACCTATCCAGGCACGTTAGTGAATACGGCAGGGTATTTGGTGCGTTTGAGTGACTCCCTGTTGAGTCAGCTGACAGACGCTTTGTTGTCGCAATGGTCAAGACCCGTGCGCATCGCGTTGGTGGATTCTGTACAGCACCCGTTATCGCAGTTCAAGTTTAATATGGAGAGCAGTGAACAGGCTTATTACAATCAGCAGCTCACGCGACTGGAAGAAACGGTCACAGATTACGTACAGCAACAACGGGTGCGCGATCCTGTGACTGAACGGCGTATGTTGATTGAATTTATCCACAGTGCTTGTCATTTGAATACATTTCATGAGCGGTATCATCATGGTCAGCCGGCATTGTGGTTTGCACAGACCATTGTGGGTGGAAGAATTGCCAATGATCTGCCAGAGGGGTATGGCATTACACCCGAGGTGTGGGCACACTGTCAGGCGTTGCTGCAGGTATTTGCAGACCAATTCCAACAACAAGTGAGCAGTCTGAATGGGGCTGGCTATTCTGGTGATGTGATGTTGCCGCAGGTCTGTGATTTGACACAGATCGCTGCGTTGGAGCAATTACAGGGTTTCTTGCAGCCCTTGATTCGCGCATTATACGAAGAGCTGGGTGAGTGGTGTTTTTCAGTGCCTATTCAGTGGCGTACGACTCAGTTATGGCAAATTTTAGCGACGTGTATGACAGTGATTTTTCAAAGATGGCACACTGTCTTGATGCACTATTTGGAGCCGCTGCATGCCTTGGGTATGCCGTTTGCTGTGTGTGCGCCGTTGGCAGTGGCGATTATTAGTATCTTGACGGATATTGTTGGCACCGTGTTGCCAGGATTACCGTGGGATAGAGAGCGGTTGTCTGACAAAGTAAATCAAAAATTATTACAGCCGCTTTTGCAGGTGACACTGAGTCCTGTAGATCTCACGGTGTCAGCGCCTGTGCAGGCCTTGTGTGAAGCATTATATGAAGAAGCGGCGCTCGGATTTGCAACAGGATGCTATGCGCCTTTATTGCGTGTAGTGGAAGCAGACCCCTATGCAGCATTATACGTAGATGGTATGCCCATTCGGAGATGGGTAGGTGAAGCCTGTCAGGAATCGAAGGGGGCGCCTTTTGCCAGTGTGATGCAGAGCGTACCCTTTTTAAAGACACTACATCGGCTGAAAACCTTATTAAACGCACCCTCTGCACCGGAAGGTTCTATTGAGCGTACTTTAATCACGGAGATTTGCATGATGCAAGCGGATATACTCACAGAGCCGAGATCCTCCCAATCACGGAGCATGTTTGAGATGTCGCTTAGGACAAGCGATGCTGTTGTGCCGCCACCCACAACCAGTAGCCAATCCAGACGCTGATACAAAAACTTAAGAAGGGCAGTGTGATAAATCCCCACTGCCAGACAATCTCAGTACATGAAGCGCCCATGTGGCAAACCGATAGGGTAAACCAGGTAGGCTTGAGTTGTTCGATATATTGGATAGCGGCAATGAGGGCATTGATCATCACGAAAGGCCATGAGTAGGGGATGATATGAGGGTCAGCGCGATACGCGGCAATCCCTAAGAGCAATGCGAGGGGATACAGTGCAATGCGTTGATACCAGCATAATGCGCAAACAGGCCATCCTAGTCCTTCGCCCAAGTACAGGGAAATGAGCAAGCTGAATAAAGCGGGTAGCCAGGCCAAATATAAAGCGTAGGGGGCCAGTCGTTTCATTGTGCGTTCTCAATAGCGGTCATTAACGTTTTTTGATTGAGGGGGTGGACTTGTTGTCCATTCACAAACACAACAGGTGTCATGACACCTTCTTTCATGATGCGTCCTGCTAACGCTAAGTTAGCTTTTAATTGCGAAGCAAACCGCAATTCGATCATACAAGTGGCGAGTTGTTTAAGGTTTGCTGTGGGAGTTGCTTCTGCTGCAAAATGTAACAACGTAGGCGTGGTGGCCCAGTCTATGGATTCATCGGGTTGGTTCTGATACACGTATTCAACAAACTGAAAAAAATAGGCGGGTTTTTGGTCATATAAGCATAAGGCTGCATTGGCTGCGGGAATAGAACCGGGAATGAAGGCGAGTGGAATGAGGGTATAACGTATTTTCCCCGGTTCAATATATTTTTTTTGCAAGGTAGGGAATAATCCGACCGAATAATTTTTGCAGTTTTGGCATTTAAGGTCTTCAA
>Ga0155640_1174_pt1 | contig 14169 bp, 17 predicted proteins | sample RifCSPhighO2_12_FD_107297 | JGI IMG/M metagenome (GOLD analysis project Ga0155640, IMG submission 107297) | Gammaproteobacteria bacterium RIFCSPHIGHO2_12_FULL_45_9 | reverse complement strand
CTCGTATAGACGAAAACGCAAGGCCGGTATGTTTAAAATAAGAATGACTGCAATCCATACGATCCATAAGATGGCCATCGCTGTTGGGGAAGATAGGGCGATATCTGTCCACAACAAAAGCCAAACGGTCAGGACTATCGATGATCCTCTTAAACTGATTTGCCGAAAAGCCAAAATACCCAATACACATGCAAAAAGCACAATCCCTAATGCCATTTTGTTCTCCTTCCTGTCTTCGCTATTTTGTCATAGCTTTCAATCGATTGCCAGGCACCTTTGTCTTCGCTATAATGCCGCCTCTATTAAGTTGTTAGCAGAAGGATGAGATGATGGTGCAATACATGCGTTTTTTTGCCTACGGCGTCTTTTCTGTATTATGTTTAACCGCTTGTTATCGTATACCCGTTCAGCAAGGGAACATCATGCCCGCCCAAGCTGTGGCTCGCATACAACCTGGCATGCCTATCCAACAAGTCACTCAACTGTTAGGCACGCCTGTTTTGGTCAATCCTTTTGCGGATGATCAAATGTTGTACATTTATACTTTCAAGAGTGGGCTTGAAACAAAACCTACCCAACGTTTAGGGGTGTATACCCGGAATGATCGGGTGGTTAGTACGCATATATTGTCTTAAGCTTATACCGCTCGGTAATCAATTTGCACCCCTCTCGACGTACCGCGGCTTGTCCGCGGTATCCAGAAACTGATGGATACCGCAAATTGATTTTGAATGGGTATATACCGCGCGGGAATCAATTTATCGCTTAAATAAAATTTAAATACGCAAAATAACACCATTTAAGTTATCCTTAATGCGCGGTTAATGCTCTCTTAATGTTTGAAAACTAATATTGGCTGCATACGGAATGATTTAATGCAGTATTAAGGATCAGCATAAAAAAAACAAACAAACATAAACAAGAGGAAAGATCATGAAAAAATTAAGTACACAATCTTTAGGTCACGTGGCTGGTGCGCAAATTCTTGAATACGCATTGTTGATTGCTATGGTTGCAATGCCTGTTTCTTTAGGCTTGAGCTATTTCGCAGACAGCTTGAACCAATTCTTCAACTATGCAGGTCATGTAGTTGCTTCCTGGAGATTCTGGTACTAAGCACAACAGCTAGTCAAAAAAAAACCCCAAGTGGTCAAGGCTTGGGGTTTTTTTATATAACAAACAACACAAACAAGATTACATAGAAGCCAATTTAACCTAAATTTATTATAGAAATCTTAGCATAAAAATTTAATTTTTCCTTAAGGATGTGGAACTGCCTCTTCCGTCACTCGCATATGAATCCGACCACCATGCCACAAAACCCGTAAGGGCTCTAATAACTCCAACTCTTCATCAGGGCTTGGATCCCACGCTACAAAATCTGCCAAAAACCCCGCTCGATAAGCATAGACGCCTAAATGCCGAAAATGAATGCCATTGAGTTCGTGCGCGTCATCATGCGTTGCCACATTTGTTGATTCAAATGGAATCGGGGCTCGGCTAAAATATAATGCATAATGCCGACGGTTTAAGGCCACCTTGACCACTTGCGGGCTCATTAATTCAGGCCGATCATGGATTGGCTGGCAAGCAGATACCATTTTCACATTGTCATGCCGCTCTAAGTCTTCCGCTAACTCTCGCAGCACATGCGCTGGCACGAGGGGATCATCCCCTGGGAAGGCTACCACAATGTCGTCTTCCGCCAATTCTAAAATAGAAACAGCTTCTGCAATATGTTCTGTACCTGAAATATGGTCTTTCGAAGTATGGCAAACGCTGACACCCAGCGTTTCCGCTAACTCTGCCACAGCAGCATCGTCCGTCGCGACCACTACATTATCGGCGCCACTTTGAGTGGCTTCATGGCAAACGCGCGCTAACCAAGTTTTGCCCCCCTCTGATGCCAGTGCCACTTGCGGTATGAGATGCGCTTTTTCAGCAACTGGAATGATAACCCGAAACTCCATGGTATTTACCCCTTTTGATCCTTTAAGGCGTGTGCTTCTTCCACTAACAGAATAGGGATGTTATCTCGCACCGGATAGGCTAACTGGTCAAAATGACACACCAATTCTCTCATCTCTTGATTATACACTAACTTTCCTTTACACAAAGGGCAAGCCAAAATCTCAAGTAAACTATAATCCATGAATTTGTCCCCTCCCCCTCACCCGCCGTGCTACGCACGTCGGCCTCTCCCTCAAGGGAGAGGCGAATAATGAATTTGCATGGGTATAGATAGAGTAACTATATTCACCAAAAATTCAGCAATTCCCACCTTGATTATTTTGCAGTTTTTTAGCTGTTTTATGCATTTTTTATCTCCAATAAACTGCAATTTTTAGGTAGCAATGGGGGGTTGGCCCTGGGGGAGCAACGCAGTGCCCCCCCTGGATGCAAGCAAAAGCGAGGCGAATGCCTAGCATTTAATCAATCCAGCAATTTCCGCCGTAAACGGTGGGAATTGCTGCCAAAAACTCAAGGCCATCTTGGATTAGAAGAGAAGCATGTTAATATATGCGTTTTCTGACACATCTCAATAAGAGGATTGCTTATGCAGCGTAGAGTACAACTGCCCCTCGGCAAATCTATTTTCATTTTTGTGTTGACGGCGCTATTCTTGTGCTTTGAAATGGGCGTCCAAGTGTCCACCGCCGTGATGACACACGATTTAATGCAAGATCTCAGCCTCTCCACCCTGGGATTAGGGTTTATGTCCGGCTTCTACTATTACACCTATACTGTCATGCAGATCCCAGCCGGTTTACTGTTTGATCGCTTTCATGTGCGAGATGTGATTGTCATTCCGTTACTGATCTGCGCCCTGGGTACCATCGTGTTTTCATTTGCACACGGCATTGTGTTGGGATCACTCGGGCGGTTATTAATGGGCGCCGGCTCAGCCTTTGCGTTTATTGCAGCGTTAATTGTGGCCTCTGATTTATTCAAACCACAGTACTTTGCTTTATTAGCCGGCCTCACGCAGATGCTGGCAGCATTTGGTGCGATGATGGGTGCCACCCCCCTGTTACCCTTACTGCACCGATTTGGGTGGCGTAGCACCATGGCGTTATTAGCAGCAGTGGCGATTGTATTGGCTATTCTCGTATGGGCTTGCATTCGTTATGAACGATGCAACACGGTGATTCACTCCGCATCACCGATTCCGAGTATTTTAAAGAGTATTCGTGCGATTGTGCGCACGCCCCAAGCCTGGATTGTCGCCTTATACGCTTGCTGCTTATGGGCACCCATGGCGGGCTTCGCATCGTTATGGGGTGTACCGTTTCTACAAACCGTCTATCAACTGTCACATACTGAAGCGGCTTCTCTGATTTCACTGATGTGGCTTGGCTTGGCCTTGGGGAGTCCACTGCTCGGGTGGATTTCAGATTTATCACGACACAGACGCATTCCCCTCGCATTGTGTGGCTTTGTGGGCATGGTCGCCTTTAGTTGGGTTGCGTTAAATACCGTACTGCCCATGTGGCTGTTAGGCGCTTGCTTATTTGTAGCAGGGGCTGCTTGTTCAGGCCAAGCATTAAGTTTTGCGGTAGTACGTGATAATAGTTCTCCCAGCACATTAGCCGCTGCGATTGGATTTAATAATATGGCGGTTGTGGTTGCCGGTGCGATCTTCCAACCCTTGATAGGGGGATTGATTGGTGATGGCAGTAGCGCACACTTTCAGAGTGGCGCATGTGTTATTATTGCGAGCTTGATTTTAGGTGGGTTAATTCCGCTCTTTGGTATACGCAACACAGTTCGATTTCCGGCGGAGAAATAAAATGAACCCCGATATCCGCTGGAAACAACGGTTACAGCATTTACAATCCGCTTTTTTGTAGCTCCAACAGGCCATAATAAAAACAATGAGTTACATTGGAACGCAATGCAATTGAGATGCATCTTGAGATATATCTTGATATATATCATTCATTAGATTATATTTTAAAGATAGAGTCGTTTCGAGGTGGGGAGCATATCATGAGTCAAACCGCCAAGTTATTTATCAATGGCCGCAGCCAGGCAGTACGATTACCTGCTGCCTATCGTTTTCAGGGAAAAGAAGTTTTTATTCATAAAGATCCCGAAACGGGTGATATCATCTTATCGCGCAAGCCCCCTAACTGGGATGATTTTTTTATTGCTTTGCAAGAAACAACTGTACCTACTGATTTCTTAGACGAGAAAGAGCGTCAACAAGCCGCACAAACCCGCGATCCGTTTGATGGATGGAAAGAATGAAACGATACATGCTAGACACCAATACAATTAGCCACTTCCTGAAAGGACATACAAAGGTCACCGTACGAATAGTTGCTGTCCCAATGACGAGTCTTTGCATGTCAGCCATTACAGAAGGGGAGTTATTATTTGGTTTAGCTAAACGTCCAGAAGCTAAAGCATTACATGCTGCTATACGAGAACTGTTACAACGTGTAGATACACTCCCTTGGGATAGTGATGCCGCAGAATGTTATGGTATTGTCCGCGCTCACTTAGAGAAGCAAGGACGGATACTCGCACCACTGGATCTCTTAATCGCCGCACACGCTTTAGCAACACATAGCATTTTAGTCAGCAATGATCAGGCTTTTAAGCACGTACAGAAACTCCACCTTGAGGATTGGACGGTCTAAATCAGCACTTACCCATACAACCCCAAAGCCAGCTTCGCTTCATCCGACATTTTGTCACGATCCCATGGGGGATCAAACACCAATTCAATTTCGACCTCTTCCACGTCCGGCAATTGCTCAATTTTACGTTGTGCATCCTCCACAATCACAGGCCCCATTCCGCATCCTGGTGCCGTTAAGGTCATATCAACTTCCACTCGGAATACATTTTCTATCAATGGGATCACACGACACGCATAGACTAACCCTAAATCGACAATGTTAACGGGAATTTCGGGGTCATAGACCGTTTTTAATTGCGCCCATACGCGTTCTTCTAACGTGGCATTCGACCCTACAGGCACAGCTGCTTCTAATACTTCTTTCCCTAACGCATCCGCATCACGCCCATCGATACGCGCCAAATTGCCATACACATCGACTGTAAACGAAGCGCCTAATGCTTGAGTGATCGTCACCTCAGAACCTTTCTGCAACATCACACGCGCACCCGAAGGCACTAACATCGCAAACACATCGCGCGATAGTACCACTAATTCTTTATCGACATCCACCTTCATGCTGCCCTCCCGCACGACCGTCTTCGTCCGCGTCGGTTTGTTTAACGCTAAAACTTTCACCACACCCACACTCCGCAATTGCTTTAGGGTTTTGAAATACCAACTTTCGCTGACCCAAACTGGATTCAACACAATCAACCGTCACACCCGCTAATAATGCGACATCACGACCTGCCACATAGGCCTCAAAAGCGGTTACCGCTGTTAATGGCACATCATCTGCTTCCGGTTTTTCAGCCAATACCGGTTGATACAAATAGCCATTACACCCCGCACGTTTCACCGTTAACCGAAACACATGGGGTGTTTCTTTACGCAATAATAACTTCTGAATATACGCAATAGTCGATTCTGTTAAGGTAATCTGATTCATTTGCTTCTCCAACCGCTGTTTTCCTCACTCCGTCGACACCACTGCCGGATCATGCCGCAATGCAGCCCGAATCGTATGCCAACACAATGTTGCGCACTTCACCCGCATCGGAAATTCAGCCACCCCTTTCAAAATGACTAATTTTCCTAATGCTGCTTCCGAAGGTTTACCCTGCTCAGTGACTAAATCATGAAATGCATGAAATAATGCTTCCACTTCTACCACCGTTTTACCGCGCACGGCTTCTGTCATCAGGGAGGCAGACGCCATGGAAATCGCACACCCATGCCCTTCAAATTGAATTTCCAGGACACGACCCGCTTCTTCTCGTATGTACACCGTTAACTGATCACCACACAACGGATTATACCCTTCATGCACCGCATTCGCATTCAACAACACACCACGATTACGCGGATGACGTCCATGATCCACAATCACTTCTTGATATAAGTCTCTCAAAGCATCATCCATGATGCGACTCCGGTCGACCAAATAATTCAATCACACGCGATAAAGCAGGTATTAAATGCGCAATATCCGTTTCATCATTGTATAACCCACAGGAGACACGAATAGTGGCCGGCACAGCAAACTGTTTCATCAAGGGCATGGCACAATGGTGCCCGACACGCACTGCAATACCTTCACGATCTAAAATCGTACCGACATCATGGGGATGCGCACTCGACATCACAAACGAAATCACCCCAATGCGTGAAGCCGCATTCCCAATCATGCGCACACCCGGTATCGTTTGCAATCGTGCTATCACCGCTGCAGTGAAAGCAGCTTCATGCGCTAACCGCATATTCCATGGCATTGCAGCCGTGTAATCAATGGCGGCTTTCAATCCGATCACTTCCGCAATCGCAGGAGTGCCCGCTTCAAACTTGGCAGGAATATCTGCAAAGGTCGTTTTCTCAAAACTGACCGAACGAATCATATCGCCCCCACCTTGATACGGCGGCAAACGATGCAACCATTCTGAACGACCCCACAATACCCCAATGCCCGTCGGCCCATACATTTTATGCGCAGAAAACGCATAAAAATCACAGCCCAACGCTTGCACATCGACCGGAATATGACCTACCGCCTGCGCACCATCTACTAATACCGGAACATGGTGTGCCTGTGCTATTGCAACGATTTGTTCAATCGGATTAATCGTACCTAATACATTCGATACATGCACCACACTCACACATTTTGTTTTGGCGGAAAATAAGGCCGTGTAAGCGTCAAGATCTAATGTGCCATCTGCTAATACGGGAATCACACGTAAAACGATACCCGTTTCTTCCGCAATCAACTGCCACGGCACAATATTCGAATGATGCTCCATGCCTGATAAAATAATTTCATCTCCTGACTGAAAATATTTTAACCGCGCAAGTGATGTCGCCACTAAATTAATGGCTTCCGTGGTACCACGCGTAAAAATCACCTCGCTGACAGAAGGGGCATGTATAAATTCCGCTACAGTTTGCCTCGCCACTTCATACGCTTTTGTAGCCTGCTCACTTAAGTAATACACCCCACGATGCACATTCGCATTCAGATGTGTGTAATAATGCGTTAACGCATCTAACACTGCCTGCGGTTTTTGTGTGGTCGCAGCACTGTCCAAATACGTTAAAGGCTTTCCCCGAATCGTTTGCGTCAAAATCGGGAAATCCGCTCGCCATGCATTATTCTGCATCCAGATACTCCTTCGCTCTCCAGAATAACCCTAAGAATTCATCTTGATATAAAATCGCCTCAATCTCCTGCACAAAGGCGCGTTTCAATAATTCACGTGCCTGCTGCTCTGAAAATCCGCGACTTTGCAAATAGAATAAAGCGTGCGGATCTAAATCCCCGACGGTTGCACCATGGGAACATACAACATCATCCGCTTCAATTTCAAATTGTGGCCGTGTGTTGACACGCGCATTGGCACCCATCACCAGGTTGCGGTTCACTTCATACGCCTTAATATCTGTCACACCACGCGGCACGATGACACGACCTAAGAACGTACACGTACCCTCTGCTTCTGCTAATGCATGAATACGTTGCCAGCTCCGCGTATGGGAAGCCACATGCTCAATTTGCATATTCACATCCAATACTTGCGTTCGTTCAGCATGCCCCATCCCATACCATGTGGTTTGTGCCTCTCGACCACATAAACGCACAGCAATATCTTGGCGAATGGCGGATTGGCCTTCACCATCATAGATACACACACTCTGACTCTGTTCATATTGTGCAATACGCATCTGTGATACATGATACCCCGCCTGCCCACGTACGCGTTTCCCATAGCGTAATTGTGCACGAGGGGCTAGTTCAATATCGAGTAAGGGAACAGATAACATATCTGAATCCGTTTGATAATATTCATATAGATCACAGCGACTGTCTTCACCGACTGTAATTTGCATACGAGGAAACACCGCGCTCCCATCTGCCACGTCATTGATATGAAAAAATAATATCGGCTGATGCAATACCTGTGCAGGGGGAATAGCAAGCCAAAACCCGTGCGTCATCAAACCCGTTGTTAAGCATGTCATCACATTTTCATAACGTTCTGGCCACCGAATGGTGGAAGGTACATCCGATGCACCCCCCCATGTACCCCCCGGCGACACCCAATGACACACGCCTTCCGCTTGCAACGCTGCAGCCGTTGCAGGCAACATCCACGGATACCCATTATAAAAAATAATAATATACCCCGTATAACGCGCAGCAAACGATTGATATAACGCATGGCATGTGAGTTCAAAATCTAACGGTTTCACAGGCCCATGCCAATCAGTTTTATTGAAGAACGCTGTATTGAAATAACGCCATAGCTCATGATGACGTGTCGGTAACCCAAAAGCACGCACTCGCTCCAACGCAGCCTCTGGTGTCAAACCATTCACACCCCGATTCTGACGCACAGAAAATAATTCCTGATAACGTTGAAAATCAAACACGGGCTTCTCGACTACTGTCATCATGATGCCCCTTGCAATGCGGCATATCCATGACTTTCCACCTCTTCAGCTAACGCTTTCGTACCTGATTTAACGATACGGCCATTCACCAGGATATGCACGAAATCCGGTTCAATATGCTGCAATAAACGCTGATAATGCGTGACCATTAAAATAGAACGATTAGCCGCACGCAAGGCATTCACACCCGTTGCAATAGACTGCAATGCATCTACATCTAATCCCGAATCAATTTCATCCAATACAGCTAATTGCGGCTCTAACACCAACATTTGCAGAATCTCATTTCGTTTTTTCTCGCCACCAGAAAAGCCTTCATTCAAAGAACGTTTTAAGAATTTTTCATCCATCCCAATCAAGGCGAGTTTTTGACGCACAAATGCCAGAAAGTCAAATGCATCTAACGGTTGTTCCCCCCGCACTGCACGCAAATGATTAAACGCTGTTTTTAAAAAATAGAGATTATTCACACCCGGAATTTCAATGGGATACTGAAATGCCAAGAAAAAGCCTTTCTCGGCACGTGCTTCAGGTGACAACGCCAGAAAATCTTCACCCGCCCAATCCACATGCCCCCCTACCACATGATAAGCAGGATGTCCTGCGAGCACATGCGATAACGTACTCTTACCGGATCCATTAGGCCCCATGATTGCATGGATTTCACCCGGTGCAATGGTTAAGTTCACACCTTTTAACACCAATACACCATTTACTTCTACACTTAAATTGTCTATCGTCCACATTAGCCTACTGCCCCTTCTAAACTCACTGCTAACAATTTTTGCGCCTCTACGGCAAATTCCATCGGCAATTCATTAAATACTGTCTTACAAAATCCATTCACAATCATGGTAACCGCTTCTTCTGGCGGCAAACCCCGTTGCTGACAATAAAATAATTGATCATCTCGGATTTTCGATGTAGTGGCTTCATGCTCTGCACGTGCACTGGCATTCCCGACTTCAATATAGGGAAATGTATGTGCACCCGCACGATTACCCAATAACAACGAATCACATTGCGTATAATTACGTGCACCGGATGCACTGGGCGCCACACGCACCAAACCACGATACGTATTTTGCCCAAATCCTGCAGAAATCCCTTTTGATACAATGGTACTTTTCGTATTTTTCCCAATATGAATCATCTTCGTACCGGTATCCGCTTGTTGATAATGATTGGTTAACGCCACAGAATAAAATTCACCGACAGACTCTTCACCCTGCAAAATAACACTGGGATATTTCCAGGTAATCGCAGAACCTGTTTCAATTTGAGTCCAGGAAATATGCGCACGCGCACCCCGGCAAGCCCCGCGCTTCGTCACAAAATTGTAAATCCCCCCTCGTCCTTCCTCGTCGCCCGGATACCAGTTTTGTACAGTGGCATACTTAATACGTGCGCCTGCTAATGCAACCAATTCTACTACAGCCGCATGCAATTGGTTTTCATCTCGCATAGGCGCTGTACAGCCTTCCAAATAGCTCACATAACTGCCTTCATCCGCAATAATCAACGTACGTTCAAATTGACCTGTATTGGCTGCATTAATGCGAAAATACGTGGAAAGCTCTAACGGACAGCGCACTCCCTCCGGGATATACACAAACGAGCCATCACTAAAGACCGCTGCATTTAACGCCGCAAAAAAATTATCCGAATGCGGCACCACACTGCCCAAATATTTCTCCACCAGTTCAGGGTAGGTTTGTAGCGCTTCTGAAATCGGACAGAAAATCACGCCCGCTTCACGCAGCTTATCTTTAAACGTGGTGGCAACCGATACGCTATCAAAAACGGCATCCACCGCAACTCCGGCTAAACGTGCACGTTCATGCAAAGGAACCCCTAATTTCTCATAGGTCTCTAGCAACTTAGGATCGACCTCATCCAAACTCTTGGGGGCATCTTTACGATCTTTTGGCGCAGAATAATAGCAGATTTGTTGATAATCGATGGGGGCAATACGCAATTTCGCCCAATGCGGTGGCGCCATATCACACCACGTACGATATGCCTTCAAACGCCAAGCCAACATAAACTCTGGCTCTTTTTTAATGCGCGAAATAGCCCGAATCACCTCTTCACTCAAACCAGGCGGAAAAGTATCTGATTCAATGTCCGTTACAAACCCATGCTGATAGGTCTTTTGCAGTAATGCTGCAACTTTTGCATCAGCCATGTTACACCCCCTTCACAAATTCAGCTAAGGACATCGACCGCAATAACGCGATCAACCGTCGATTAAGACCCGCCCAATGCGATTGCATATGACACACCGTCTCATGCATACATCGACCTTTTTCACCCAAGGCGCATTCAGTGACGAGCGGCATCCCATCAATCGCCACAATCACATCTAATAAAGTGATTGTATCGGGCGAACCATTCAAACCATACCCCCCTTGCGGCCCACGCGTTGACAGTAATAAATTAGCTTGCTGTAAGCGCTTTAATAACTTACTCACAGTCGGTTGCGGCAATGCAGTGACTGCCGCTAATTCTGTCGCACTCCACGTACGTTCAGAAGCGACAAAACGATGCATTAAAAGCGCCGCATAGTCTGCCATTTTACTGACTTTTAGCATATAATTTCGAAGGCCCGTTGCTAGCTGTAGATCCGGTACCCCGGCCCATGACACATTCGCAAGAATGAGCCCATGTGATGCCAGGGGGTGGGTATAGTACCAAATTAGTATCATACATCCAAGAGTGAGGTGGTAATGATTCCCGGGAGCCCTGTTCTTGATAGTTTTTTATTTGCAGTAGTCACATTACTGCCCTTGGTCAACCCTATCGCCTTTGCCCCTGTTTTCCAACGCTTTACAGCACAATGTACCCAAGCAGAACGCATTTGGCTTGCGAAAAAGGTAGCCGTCTATTCTGCCATCCTGATGGTGGCTGTTTTGTTTTTAGGAACTCCTTTATTACGATTATTTGGTGTCAGTCTCCCTTTCTTACAAATTGCCGGCGGTATTTTGGTGGCACATGCCGGGTGGGAAGCCTTACGTACAGAACCGGACAACAACCTCAATGATGAACGCCATTCATCGCTTGATTATCAATCACTGGCTTTCTTTCCGTTAACACTGCCCTTAACTGTTGGGCCTGGCGCCATTGCAGCCACCCTGGGGATCGCCGCCACCAATGGAGGCGCGTTTTTACATCCTTCGTTATCAGAATGGCTCAATTACATGGGTACTGTACTCGGTATGCTGTTTTGTGCGGCTTTTATTTGTGTCTGTTATGCTTATGCGGGCAAAATTTTTGAAAAATTGGGGCGAACAGGCACAGCTGTGGTCTCCAATCTGTCAGCCCTCATCATTCTCGCCATTGGCCTACAAATCATGTGGCATGGCGTACAAGCCTTACTGAAGACAATTCAATAGAATCAATTACTTAAATAAGAGCCTCCATATTATTTCCATTATGATAATGGATTTGTATCTATTTTGATCGAACAGATCTCGACAAGATCTGATAAAATTGTTCAATATTAGAACATTCCGTGGAGAACCCCTATGTCTCGTGACGCCTTAAGTACGATGTTCGAAGGCCAAAAGTTGACCGAACTCACTGAAGCAATAGAAGCTAAGATCAGTAAAGCGTTTACAAAAACTGTCAACCCCTTAACAAATACGCTCCTGACAGATTCCACCAGACAAGCCTCTTTTACGAAAGCATACACATTCATTCGCGATACCTGTCTCCAAACACTCGTCACCGCCGCGGCGCTCTATATCGGCTTTCGCCCAAGCGTCCAAGATAAACAAGAATCCTTCGCAGATGCTCCCTACAGTCGCTTCCTAGCCTATGCAGCCGTCCATCAAACAGTCGTAGCCACCGCCAATCCCTTTCGAGACGGCTTCAAAAATTTACTCAATGGCGCTTCTATGCAACGTACTGCTAATGCCATTGCCCTCAACCTCCCCAAAAATAAGATTGATCTCACCTTAACCAACTTAACCATCCAAGGCATGTTACTCACGCACGCACAAGGGGGTCTACTGAGTACCAAGGCCCCCGAGATTTTTGCACCCTATTTCTTAGGATACAGCACCACTAATGCAGAAAGTATCTTCACCGACTCCACATTCCGTTGGTTTCACTACGCAACAGAGGCTGCTGCCAGAGAGGATGATAAATCAACACGAGACAGCATTATTTATGCTAAGCGGGGTTTTATACGCTATGCTGGCAAAGACCGCACAGTCACTAGCCACCGCACTTCCCGGGCACGTCCGCATGTGGTCAATGCGTTTACGGACGGTGAACGCACAGGATTGATTTCACCTTCTGCGACCAACTTATTCGCCGTTACGGATCCGGGCGATCATTTAACTAAAGTGTGGCTGGGAAGCAACCTACAAATCGCTACACCACAAACAGCCACGACAAAAACCACTTGGTGGCACGGTAGCAACACGCCCTGGAAACAACTCGCCAATCTATTTTCTACGCAATGGGGAAGCAGTCAGGCAGAATGGTCTCGTCGGCAACTCTATGTCAGTTGGCTGATTATTCATAAAATGTTTGAACTACGCACAGAGACGCCCTTACCGCTGCTCTTACTCCCCACACAAGCCATCGCAGAGAATTGCGTACGCGCTATACTGGATGTGCTCGAATTAGCTTCTCTGATCCCCGGCTTTCAAGGCAGATCACCCGATCAGAATATGCTGCTGTGGGCCCTTAACCACACGCCAATGGTACAACTGCTCTTTACACATGCCCCTCAGTTACCCACTGATTTTCAGCTCAATCAAGACACCATTGATTTACAAGCGCAATTTCAACGCTGGCATACCCTCATGCACCAAGCATGGAATACGTTAAAACCGAAAGCCGCCTATACAGACAACATCAAAACTTATGCCAATCAACTCTATGTCGGTCACAGTAGCAGCTATCGACCGGGGACCGCAAAACCACATCTTTCGCTAACAGAAGTACAAGCAGGCACAAGCTTTTTTACAGACGCTCAGATCCTACCTGATCAGTGGTGTGTGAACCCTACATTACTCGATAATTTTGCACAGCAGCCGTTTATGAGCGCAACAGATACACCCACTTTCTCTGCACAAAACATCATAGATACTTATACGGCCTTGATGAAAAATGAGCAGCTCGAAGACACCACGCAATCCATGCAACGATTACAATCCCTGGAAAGCAACGAGCCTACTTTTGCTGCACACACGACACAATTAGGTACTTTACAGCAATCCTTCCAGAGTTCTAGCCAAACGCTCACTACCCATGATGCACAATTAGGCACCTTACAACAATCTTTCCAAAGTTCTAACCAAACACTGGCTGCCCATACTGAACAATTGCGTACCCTACACCAGTACATCACGACACTGGAAGCGCGTTTACAGCGGTTAGAACAACTACAAAACCCGACAGTTTTACTGCGGCAACAAAGTGTATCTGACCTTTAGAAATATCGTGCAATAATCTCTCAAAAGTGGTAGAATTTCGGCCAAATTAAGCATTATACGTATACACCGATCGCACATACGTCCCTTGAAGAACATATTGCTATATGAGAGAATTCCAAATTCTATCATCACATGGATATACAT
>Ga0155640_1181_pt2 | contig 14251 bp, 13 predicted proteins | sample RifCSPhighO2_12_FD_107297 | JGI IMG/M metagenome (GOLD analysis project Ga0155640, IMG submission 107297) | Gammaproteobacteria bacterium RIFCSPHIGHO2_12_FULL_45_9 | reverse complement strand
TTGATGTAATGCTTTAACGCCAGGCGTTTTTAATATTTTTTGGACTAATTGGGTATGTGTGGCTTCGTCTACACCCGTATCAATCACTTCACGTAATGCATGCCAGAACATGCGAGTACCCATGTACAGAATCAGAATCGCAATGACTAAGGCGCCTAATCCATCTAACAGAGTGAAGCCCATATAGGCCCCCACTAAACTACTTAACGTGACCAGTGATACCCACATGTCACTGCGGTTGTGCCACGCTTGGTTATGTAATAACGGGGATTGTGCGCGTATGGCTTCGAAGCGCGTGTAGCGAAATAAAAATTCATTGGCGATTATTGCGAGTGCCGCCATCACCAATGCGGGGATTGCTGGTATAGGGTGGGGGGCTATCATATGCGTATAGGCATCCCAGCTAATACCCAGCGCCGTGCTAATCAATAATAAGCCAATCACTAAAGAACCGAGTGTTTCTACACGGCGATGTCCGTAGGGGTGGTGGGAATCCGGCGCTTGTTGGCCCATTTTGGCCGCAAAAAAAACGAAAATAGTTGTGGCTAAATCGGCGAGAGAATGAAAACCATCTGCCATTAAGACATGAGAATAAAATCCGTATCCCATACCAATCTTGGCGAGTGCCAAAAAAATGTTGACACTCGCATTGACCCATGTTGCACGACGGATGGCGTGCAACTGTTGTCCGTATTGTGTGTGCACCACGTTATAATTTGGATGCGTTTTCTGCAAGGTAGGACGCAACACCTTGTGGAGATGCAGTCATACCCTTTTGGCCTTTTTTCCAATTGGCAGGGCACACTTCACCGTGTGTTTCATGGAATTGTAATGCATCAAACAGCCGTACAATTTCACTGATTTCGCGACCCAGGGGTAAATCATTCACGATTTCAGCGCGCACCATCCCTTTCTGATCAATGACGAACGCAGCACGGAATGCCACACCCGCTACAGGGTGTTCAATACCAAAACTGCGGGCAATGGTATGGTTGACGTCAGCTGCCAATGTATATTTAACAGGCCCAATACCCCCTTTATCAATCGGCGTATTACGCCACGCATTGTGAGTATATTGGGAATCAATGGAGACACCCACCACCTCTACACCCCGGGCGGTGAATTCAGACATTGCATGGTCTAATGCAATTAACTCGGAAGGGCAAACAAACGTAAAATCAAGTGGATAGAAAAATACGAGGGCATATTTTCCTTTGATGGCAGAATGAAAATGGAATTGATTCACAATTTCACCATTTCCTAACACAGCAGCGACGGTAAAATCCGGCGCTTCACGACCAACGAGTACGGGCATAAATCACCTGCTTAGTTTAATTGATGGGAAACCCATTATACCGATATGGACCCAGTGATCAAGTTGCTGCATATTGATTCACAATCTGGCAAAAGAGTGCAGCAGTTTGTGTAGCATCATAGAGCGCTGAATGGGCTTGTGTGCTATCAAACGGGATTTCTGCAACCGCTAAGGCTTTAGCCAGGACCGTTTTACCGTAAATCAAACCCGATAAAGTCGCTGTATCGAAACACGTAAAGGCATGAAAAGGACTTTTAGTGATTTTGCAGCGTTTCATGGCGGATTGAATAAAGCTTAAATCAAAATGGGCATTGTGCCCCACCAGCACGGCTCGCCGACATTGTGTTTGCTTCACTGCAGTGGCAACATGCTGAAATAATCGTTCTAAGGCAACCGATTCTTCTACGGCAAAACGAAAAGGATGGAATGGATCAATCTTGGTGACGGCTAATGCAGCGGGATCTAAGGAAGCGCCTTCAAAGGGCAGCACATGAATAATGCACGATTCACCCGTAATAAGCTGCTTGTCTTCTGACATCAACAGCGGAATTGCAGCAATTTCTAAGAGGCCATGCTTAAATGGATCCACCCCCGATGTTTCAACATCAACGACAACTGGCAAATAGCCATCAAAACGTTTGCGAATCAGGTTGGTCATGCCGTCTCCCATGTCATTTGCCAGGGAAGCGGTTGCCCTGCGAGCAGGGGAATCACGACATCATCCATAAAGGGTAAGGACTCTGGAATGGTTTGGTCGGTTCGTGTTAATCGTACAACGTGTGTATTGTAAGGCCGACCATAGAAATCCGCCCCATGTTGACTCGCGAAGGCTTCTAATCGGTCCAGAGCCGCTTGTGCTTCAAATACCATGGCATAATATTCTAATGCAAAAGGGGCACTGTAAATACCTGCTGCACCGCAATCAGCGCACTTGCGCAAACGGGTGTGTGGTGCACTGTCTGTGCCGAGAAAAAAACGGGGATTGCCACTGATGGCAGCTTGTATCAAGGCTTGTCGATCTGACGCCGTTTTGACAACCGGTAAACAATAATGATGGGGATGTAGCCCACCCACCAAGAGATCATTCCGTGTTAATAACAAATGATGGGGGGTGATGGTGGCGCCGACGCGCCCACCCGCTTGCACCCAATCAACCCCTATTTTACTGGATACGTGTTCTAACACGATCCGCAATGCAGGAAATGTACGTTGAAGTGGTGCCAGTTGTTGTTCTATAAAAACAGCCTCGCGGTCGAATACATCCACTGTTGTGTCGGTACTTTCACCGTGTACGAGTAAGGGCACATCCCATTTTTCCATCGCTTCAAATGTGGGATACAGTGCGTGTAGATGATGCACACCGGCAGCAGAATGTGTGGTCGCGTGGGCGGGATATAATTTAAAACCTAAAATAATGTCTGTGTGTTTAGCGGCCGTTTGTATCGCGTCAGGAGTTGTGTCATCGGTTAAATATAAAGTCATCATCGGTTCAAAGGGTGTTTCAGATACAGCCGCTGACATAATGCGGGCGCGATACGCGATGGCTGCGTCAAGATGCGTGACAGGTGAATGTAAATTCGGCATAATGGCCGCTCGTTGAAATCGGGAAGCAATATCAGGCACTGTTCTGGTCAAGGCATCATTGTCACGTAGATGACAATGCCAGTCGTCAGGTGCACGTAATGTGAAGGTCGTGGCGAAGGTCTTAGATGTGTTCATGAGCAGGATTGTATCAAGGATCAAGCAGGCTGCCTAGTTTTCTGATGATAGCGAATACCCTGGGGAATAGGGTACTTCGAGGACGGATCCTCAAAACAAGAAGATTTGTTTGTGGTGAGCCGACTCGGAGGATAAGCAGTGGCGATTTCGTTTAGACAGATTAAAAATGCACTACGTTTATTGATTGTGGTGGGTAGTGCCTGGGGTATATTGCCTGTTTGGGCTGCAGAAAGTGCAAAAACAAAAGCTGAAATTAAAACGATCAACACAGAAACTAAACAGTTAGTGGGTTGTAAAGTGGGGAAGTGTTTAGTGAGTCAAGCGCCGGTTGTCCCATCGGCTGCTGCCCAACAGCGTTATGAAGCGGGTTTATTGCAGGCGGCGAAGAGTTACCTTGAGGGGACTTCGGTGATGACCACCCCATTATTAGGGTTGCAATCGGCATATGAGCCGTATGACTTGTTATACCAAGTGTCGAGTATGAACCAAGATTTATTGTTATTGCAACGAAACGATTATTTGCAGTTAGCGATGGAATCTTTAGGGGGTACAGCAGATAAACGGCCTTTAGTGATTTTGAGTGGTGGTTTGGAAGCGCAAGCATTGTATACAGGTGCATATGACCGAGATTCAACAGGGGATATTAACTTATCAGCAGCTGAGTTAGATGTTTGGTTTATTGCGAGTCGTTGGGCGCAGGGTTTCTTATCCATCGATTATAACAGTGCACCGCCGATTACCGGTTCTCGTGTGACGAATTCGCAATTATATTTGGCACGTGGATTTATCACGATTGGTAACCTCAACATTACGCCGTTTTATTTTACAGCAGGTCAGATGTATGTACCATTTGGGCGTTATTACAGTGCGATGTTAACAACGCCGATTGTCAAGTCGTTGGCGCGTACTGAAGAACGTGCAGTAGAATTAGGGTTTTTTAGGCGCGGTTTGTATATGGCTACGTATATCTATAATGGTGATACCCAAGATATGGAGGGTGAAACATTATTTGAAGGGGGCGTGAACATTGGGTATCAGAAAGCAGGTGTATTGCATTTAAGTAATATAGATTTAGGTGTGGGGGTAATCAGCAACTTGGCTGATTCGCAAGGTATGCAGAGTAATGGATTGTCGGATAACATTGATCAGTTTGCCGGGTTTGGGGGTGGTGCTGTGCCCGTTGACCAAGAAATTATTCCGGAAACAGAAGACTTGGTGCACCGTGTGCCGGCGGCAGATGTACATTTACAAATGGGTAAAGGCCATTTTGTGGTGATTGGAGAATATGTATCGCCGTTACGTGCTTTTTCACCCACAAACATGACCTATGCGGAGAGTACACGGGGTGCTGTGCCGCAAGCGGTGCATACAGAATTAGATTACAATTGTGAGTTGTGGACGAAGCCATTTACTTTTGGTGTCGTGTATGATCAAAGCTGGCAGGCACTTGCGTTAAGCTTACCTGCACAAACCTATGCCATTGTAGCCAGTACGTCTATTTGGAAAGATACGATGGAAGGTGTCGAATTTCGGCATGATGTGAATTACCCTGTGATGCCGATAGATTCCGCGACCGGGCAGTTAATGCCAGTGACAGATGCCAATGTGGGGGGTACAGCTAATACAGTGACGGTACAGTTGGGGGCTTATTTCTAATGGTGGGCACTTATCATTTTCGACCTCTTTTCCTTGTGGTGTCTTCCATCAATTCCGCTAATGACGTGGCCTCCATGGGGTTTCTGTGGGTAAACACATGCTCAAAATCACTTAAAGAACCTAAACTCAACGCAAGCTTGAGCAAAGACTCAAGAGATATCTGGCCTGTTCGCTCAAATTTTTTTAAAACACCATAACTAACCCCAGACCGTTCCGATAAAGTCCGCTGGCTTAAGTCTAAAGAGAGCCTTTTAGCCTTGGCTTTTGCAGCAATAGTTTTTAACAGCTCTTGTGGCGTCATCATGATTATAGATATCATAGTATCCTCTATAGCTAAATAATGACCATAATGGATATTATAGTATCTATAAATAATAAATCAAGCGCTGTCTGCCAGGGCTACAGGGCTATGTTTGTATCGAAATTGCTACAATCGATGGAGACAGCACCATTATCATCTGCCGGTTTCTCTTGTCTCTGAGGAAAGAGAGACGTAGTGGGTGTGGATACAGTGGCTGATGTGAATTCCATTGTAGTAGCGACCGTTTTGAGTGCTTGCCAAAGCGGTTGATTAGCTATTGTGAATAAATCAGGTTGTGCTTCGACTTTTTGTACCACTGCGTATGCGGCTGCTGCGGCTGAGCCTTCAAAGCGCATATAACCGTTTGCATAAACCGTCTCGATGTCCTCAGGTACTGGGAAGCCCTGTAAGGAATGTAGCATGGCTTCCTCATATAAGTTTTGCAAAGCAGGGATCACGTCACGGGGTGCCAAGCCTTGCTGATTCAGCAGTGCTAACCAGTAATCCACTATGGGTAAATGATCTTGCTTGAGTGCGTATGTTGTATCAGCGACTTCAGTGAAGATGAAGAATAGCAAGTTGAGTTTGTGCGTTTTTAAAAATGAAAGTGGAAATAAAAAATTGCAGTCTTCATTCTCCACGGTACAGAGAGTGGGTATCGATAAGTGATCTCGTAATGCTAAATTGTGATCAGTTAAGTATTTCGGTACGGTAAGCACCAAACCATGGAAGCGTACATCTACATCATTTCTTGTGTGAAAAGCGTGTTGATTCGCCGTTATGGCACGTAGAAAATAAGCGGCTCCTTTATCGTAATTGTTTCCTGTACTTTGGTGGAGTGCTGTTAATTCTGATCCCCTCCCCGCAATAAACGGTTTTGATCTCCAGATAGGGTACTTCAGGGATAGGGTCAGGTGCATTGAAATTAAATTCGATCGTATCTTCCATTTCCCATGTGTAATATTCGTCGGAGGGGATCGTGTGTAAAAAATCACCTAACGCCTCTATAGACTCTATGGCTTTGATGGTTTCAAAGTCAAGAATGGTCATTGCAATTTCCTAATGGTAATTTTGATGCTTGCAGTACAGTGAACCCTTGTGTTGTGGTCAGGGTCTAGCGTTTGTTTGCCCCGCATTATCGATGAGTATGCAGGGGAGAGTGTGTCGTTTGCTCGTCATCAATCTTGCCAGTCTTGTGCTTGCGGTTTCGAATGCCACTACCAAAATAGGTCTGATGTGTCAGTAAAGAGGTTGTTTCTTCATTTGTGTCGATATTATCGTTTGTTACATCTTGTGTAAATGCTGCTGTGACTGTACGCGTACGCATGGTCTTTGAAAGTAACGGTTCTGTTTCGTATGCGGCATCATAGGCATGTATTCTTTCTGTTAGTTCGATACCGGTTGTTTCATCTTGTGTAGATGCTTTTGAGGCAGGAGTCGTAATGTTGTTGATAGTCACACGAAATTCTGTTCCCTGTCGTGAAATTTGAGGGGCATAATTGTAAACAGCTAATGCGACGGTGATAGAACGGAACAGCGGGTCTTCTTGAGTAAAAGTACCCGCTTGAGACAGTAACGTGATAAAAAAATGCGTGATATCATTTGTTGTTTCTGCTGCTGTAATCGCAGTCGTGATTGCAGCGCAGTGTTGATATGTTGTCGGATTCAGGTATTGCACGTAAGGTATACTGTTACGATATTCCCTGAAGAAATTACATACTGTAGTGCAGGAATCTTGTAGGCTATTCATAAACGATTGTGCTAAGTCTTGATGATGCATGCGCATGAGTGAGGGTATGCACTGTTGTTCATCCGGGGTGAGCGTGGATTTTGAAAGCAGTTGATTAAGTTCTGCTGTTGCCCATGCCTGATGTGTGCTGTTTACAGCACCTGATTGGAGTAGCTGCAAGAGGATGTTTGAGTGACCTGTGTCGCAGCATGTTTTCAAAAGTGACAGGCTTAACGCATCAGAGAGTTGCTTGAATTGGTCGATGTGTGCTGCAGAGAGTGTGAGTCGTTTCTGGTGCGCATGATACCATGTTAGCATGTATTGGAATAGCTTGATTAATGTGACTTGTGTTTCCGTTTTCTCTTTCGTTGTCGCCCCGCTTGGCAGAGTTGGCAACAGACTGAATTTATCTGAAGGCACTTCTTCAGCGGAATTTCTGCACATGAAATCCGCCCCTTTATTGTTGAACAGGTCTAAAATTTTTGTGATGTATTGCGCGTTTACTCTGTGGAGGCTCGAGCACATTGCTTCCATGGCACTATGGAGTGGGGTATTTCCATTCCGATTGGGTAAATGGATATTCATATCTGGGTGCATTAAGAGGGTTTGCGCCGTCTTGTAAAAACCATGATTCAGTGCGATATGCAAAGCGGTGTTACCCTGGATGTCTTGTAGGTTGACATTAATGCTAGCATGTTCTAATAAACAATCTACTACAATAGAGTCTACTGCAATAGAGTGGCCTGGATCTACTGCAATAGACCAGCCTGTTCGAACTGCTACATGCAGCAGTGTTTCTTGATCTTGATTTGTTTGATTGATATCTTCGTATGTTGTGATGACCTCACGAAAACTGAGTGGCTGTTGCATTGCTAATTTGAGGAGCGCATTGCCAGTAGGTGTGTGTATGTTTGGAACATCTGCTCCATGCTGAATAGCATACGATACCAGTGCTGCTCTGATGTTATCGTTTATGTTTATTCTTTCTGCTTGTAAAACTTGCTGTAAGAATTCATTAGGGGTTATCGTGCTGGGTAATGCGACCCCTTTTTCCGTTAAGAGAAGGTGTGTATATTTCCAGTGATCATAATGATTGCTCTGTTTTTGTAGTATGAATTGGAGTAATCTACCGAAGAGCTCCTGTGGTGATAGTGTTGGCAGTTTTTGTAGTGATTGTGAGATGAAATAGTCTAATCCCGTGATCCAGAAAGAATCTGCACTGAGCACGCGGGTGAGTGTATTGAGTAGCTTTTCTTGAAGTAACGTTGGATTAATTCCAAATGCAAAAGCATTCTCTGTCAAGATTTCTTTCTCGTGGTGTACTTGGTATTTTGCTGAGAGTACTATATTCGTGGCTTGGTTTATTTCTTCAGCAGTGGGCGTGTATCCTTGTTGGGTTTTGAGATTCTCAATCAGGGTTTTCGTGCTATTCTCAATCAGGGTTTGCGTGCTATTTGAAAACACTTGCGTGCCATTTTTCAGGAGTATATCGATTGGTAATGGTACTTGGTTATTTAATATCAATAAGATCACACAGGGATCGTTATACTCACAAGCCATGCGGATGATATCGTACCATGGTGTCCAGCCGGCCTTATATTCAGCAAAGAACGCTACCAAGTTGAATCCATAGTCTTCAATCACTACTTGTAGCATAGCGTATGTGTTAGGTGGCGTGGTTTCCTTTTTGAAGATCTGCAACAAAACTGCTTGTGACAGTTTTGAGTGGGTAACAGGTTTGGAAGATTCCTGCAGTTGTCGAGACAGATCCGGCGTCAGTGTGTCTTGTAGTAATTGGCGGGCTAACATATTCATTTCTCCAGATGTAGGGGGGGCGTAGTATGTGTTATTTCTTCTGATTGGGTGTTGCTATTGCAGGATCATCAGTAGAATGGGCCGGGTGTGATTGCCATAATCGCGCTGTACTAGCCGTATAATTCAAATCTGCCCCAAGTAATACTCCTCTGCGTATAGCCTCTAAGTGTAATGCATGCTGGTCGCGCATAAAAGCTCGTCTATGATCCAAGACATTCCGCTGTGTAACTAAGTTTCTGTCTCGTTCAGATGGAACAACGTCGTTTTTTATAAAATAATTTACGATGGTTTCAGAGCCGCGTTCCACCAGAAATCCTGCAAGACAGCCTGAATATTCACCGATATAGTCCATTATTTTGTTTGCTTGATAATCTGCTAAGGTGGTTGGAATGCCGTGCCCTAATAAGTATTGGATATAAGATGGATCATCTTGTGCGATTGCATTGTTCAAGATGCCTTCCAACAGTTTGCGTTTTTCTGGTGTCGTGAGTTCGTTATACATCTCAGCTAAGTTCGCATCGTAAGTAGTGCGAAAATAGTCGAGTGTGGTACGTAGCGTATCGCGTGTTGTCGTGCAGTAGATAATATGCAAGAGGGTCTGCGGTGTGGCGACGTTAATCCCAAGCCCTGTATAAAATGCAAGTGTTTCAGGTGTCAGTGGGGCTTTGTATGCTTGGTAATACCCCATCGTATCGCAGCTTGTTTGCAGCTGAAATTCTTTTAATGCTTTTTCCCGCATTTCTGTTTCGGTGATATCACTGTGCCTATACGCTTCGCGCAAGAGGAGTATATAGCGTCGGTGTAATGAGTGGCATAGTACGAGCTGTCGTCCTGCGCCTCTCTCGACGAGTATATTGATCAGGGGAGGCAAACCCAATGCGGGGGGTTCATCAAATAAGTGAGGTTGATCAGATAAGCAGTATCCACCAAATAATTGGTACATTTGGGTTACCAAATCATTGGATATGTAGGTGGTGATTGAGGTGTCACCATCCTGTTTGATCTGCTTGCTCATCGTAAATTGATGAATGGGGTTTCCGCATTCCTGAATAATATGGTTGATCAGTAGCGGACGATACTGATCAAAAAGCTCCTTCGAGACTGAATGGTAAAAGCGATAGGCTACTGTGGCAGCTTCTTGTAAAGAAAGCTCGGATAGGTACTTGTTGTACTGAGGGAAGAACAGGAGATTAGGTAGCTCTATTGTTGTAGGTTGTCTGAACATATTGATACTCCAGGAAGCTTTTTTCTTGTATGTGCACAGGATTATCGAATAAATAGGTTATGGCTTCCTTAAATAACCATCTAAATAACATAAATATTTTTTTCTGCTACTGATGTCCAATACTCACACACTGTGCGAATCGGGCATTGTTCACATTTTGGCCTTTTTGCGGTACAGATATAGCGGCCATGCAGTACGAGCCAATGATGCGCGTGCTGGCGAAAAGGTTTGGGGACCTGTTTCATCAGGCCCAGTTCCACTTGGAGGGGTGTTTTGCCAGGTGCGAGACCTGTTCTGTTGGCGACGCGAAAAATATGGGTATCTACTGCAAAAGTTTCTGCGCCGATTAATACATTCAGGATGACATTCGCTGTTTTACGCCCGACTCCGGGTAGCGTTTCCAGTGCTTCGCGGGTGGTGGGTACGCGTGAGTTGAAATGATCTACTAAGCGTTGTGCAGTCGCGAGTAAATGACGCGTTTTTGTGCGGTAGTAATTTAACGTTTTGAGGAAATGCGCAAGCTGTTCTTCACCCAGTGCTAACAGCGCTTCCGGTGTGTTTGCAACAGGAAATAAATGTACGGTGGCCTTATTCACACTCGCGTCAGTTGCTTGTGCAGATAACATCACGGCTACTAACAATTCAAAGTCAGTCGTATAGTGGAGCTCTGTTTGCGGGTGTGGATTTTCTTTTTGTAAAGCGGCAAATAAGAATTGGCAAGATTGTTTAGATAGCATACAGAGCCTGTCATGATCCATGAGATTGGTATGGGAATGGATTTTGCATGATTCTTGCCGGTTAGGAAAGGGCTGCGTTCTGCACCTACCGGTCCTCAAGGGGATATTCTCCCCCCTTAACAATTATAATTGATAGGGCACGTACACTTGCGGATGAGAAGATGAGAAATCTTTTGTGTTGCGTGTCACCAAGATACATGCTTCCTGCAGAGCAGTGGCTAAAATCACTGCATCAGGCACCTTCAATTTAAGCTGTTGCCTCATATGCACCGTACGTTCTGCAATTGTTGCATCAAGAGAGAAGACTACAAATCGCCCGAGGAACTGCTTAACCGGATCAACCAATGTACTGTCTCGAATTCCTACCAGCACCTCAATGTACGTGACAATGCTAATGGCTACGAATTCATAACGCTCTATTTCGTGCTTTGCCTGCATTTCCCCATTCAAATAATCAATCAGAATATTAGTATCAAATAACGCTTTCATTCGGACCACTCAGAACGCAATTTGGCTTGATAGGCCAAACTATCCAACTGATGTTCACCCTTTAAGAGACCAAATGCGACATCCCCAACCACAGGTGTCGTTTTTAGCAAATGCTCTACTGCCTTCCGCACAAGATACGCACGAGAAACATGCTGCTGCCTCGCCAACAGCGTTAAAGCCCGCAACTGTCCTTCCGTAAAATCAATAATCGCTCTTTTCATGACATAAGCCCTATCTTATGATATGCATATCAGTATATCATTTATCAAAAATCAGAGCAACCTGCAGCATCATCCATTCGCCCGAAATAATGAATTTGTATGGGTATTTCCCCCCTTTGAAAAAGGGGGGCAGGGGGGATTTATGGGGGATTTAGGAGAGATTTAGGAGAGATTGAGCGTGTGTTCCCACTGATCTCCATGGGTGCGATCTGCCACTGTGCCAAACAATCGTAAGCGGCGATTTGGAATGCCTGCTTCTAGCAGCATGTGCTCGGCTGTGATACGGACTGCTGGATGTAGGCCAGCATGCGAGAGTGTTTGCAAGGGAGGTATCTGCGCCTCTGACAGTGAGAACGCGCCTTTTTCCTGTAAGTACTGTACGGCATGCAGAACGGGTTGCCCGGGTCGTAGGGTAAATTCCGTGTAGCGTAGGCGGTGTGCTGGTAATTCACCTTGGTGATTGGCTGTATGGAGAAGAGCGCCTTTTTGATAGAGTTTTTGTAACATATCCATGCCATGTGAGTGATCATCCATATGTCGCATGATCAAATGGACGGGCGTATTGCCTTCAGCATCTGGAAGATTAATATCAAGGGTGGGATTTGCTAACAAAGCATCGACTAAATCGGCCTTGCCCCATTGAATCGCTAAATGCAGTGCGGTTCGCCCCTGGTGATCTCGGAAATTAACATTGTTTGATGCGCATTGTTTCAAGAGTTGTGGTACGAGACTGGGTTTTGTCTTGCGCACTGCGTCCTCTAATAGGGTGAATAAGTATTGTTCTGGTCCTGTTGCGCCCAGTGTTAACAGCGCACTTATTATTTGCCAGTCAATTGCCTGATACACGTTATGTGCAAGCGGCAGTTCTGCTCGGAGCCAGTCAGAGGCGAACTTGTGTGTTGCTTCGCCTTCTGGAAAGTAATCTTGTTCGATCAAATAAGAGAGTACGGTACTCGTACCGTATTGCATCAAGACTTCAAAGAACACGCGCGTTTCGTGTTTGTAAGATGCTTGCGTCCAGGTTGAGATTTGGGGTTTTGGCATGATGTTGAGTAGGAATTCAAGGACCGATGTATCCTGCTGGCAGGCAGCGTAATGGAATGTAGTACGCCAGAATAATTTTACATCTGTGATTGCCTTCAAAAGCGCGCAGTGATTTTGGTTGTAGTAGGTGAGCATCGCGATGGTGTCGCTAGGGCTCGAGCCAGAATTAAGAATATTGAACCATACGGTGTAGGATATCTTCTCAAACGGGAGTCCGATCACGGTATGAAATTGTAACATCTCGAGCGTTAAGGGGAGATGGTTGTGTATCTGATCCAGTATCTTGAGTTGCGCCTCGTTTGTTGTGATGTATTTGCACTCATAGGCTATTTTCAGGATATGGTGTGTAGTCATATAGAGATCGTTGTGGCGTGTGTTGAGGCAGTTCCATGCGCCCACTTCAAAAAATGCATGGAGCAGGGGTAGGTCAAAGGGAGAGGAATGGGTGATTTGCTTCACTAACGCATCCCATGGCAGGATGTTGCGTTTGAGGTGTGCGGCTATGCGTCGTTCAAAGTACTCAGGTTCTATTGGGTCTACTTTTTGTTGAATACTGCTACTGAGGTTTAACTTAATTGCAGCCTGGAGTGGTGAAAGTCGTTGGAGGTTCTCATCAGGTGAGTGTAGTGCTAAGTACGAAACGATTTCTTGCACTTGCTGGGGTGTGACATCAGGTAACAACATATAGGCGGACAAGGGGTGCAGGGTACCGTCATTGATGATCCAGGCAGTGGTAAAAAAATGATTGTTTCTGGATGTATAGTATGCATAGAGGGTGCCCTGAGGGAGGGGGATTTCTTGGGGGTTTGCTAATTGCCCTCTTGCGTGTAATTGGCAGGCAACCCAGTCGGGTAGAATGCAGGTTTCTAATTGCGTGCGGGTAAAGAGACGAGGAGTTATGCCATCTTCTTCGTAGGCCCAAAAACCAACGCTGTGATCATCACCGCCAAATAAGGCTCGTAGATTAGCATCTAATGCTACACATCCTAATTCCTGGAGCCTGGTAAATGTAGAAGCGAGATCCAAGTGTTCGATACATTCTTGGAGCATATAACGTAGGTTACATTGCTGATTGAGAGAGACTAAAAATGTGCTTTTGTCTGGCGGAGTGTAGGCATGGGGTGCAGTGGCATATCGATCCTCTCGCGCATAGTCGACTGTGAGCGCAAAGTCTTCCATGTCTACCCATGTGTGACTCGTTATAGCATGGATATTGTCGTTGAAATCGTGGGAGGACAATATTTTTCGAATGCTATTTTGACGAATATTTTTTAAGATGGCAGTGGTAGGGCCTGAGACGAATAAGTTATAGTTGCATGCTAATCCATCCAACCCACCTTCAACGCAGGCAGTTGATTGCAGCAGTATTTGGTGTAATCCGAGTCGGATGGCGGTTTTTCGTGATTTATCTTGTGCTTGATACAACAAAAAGGCTAATACTTCTAATTTGAGTAATCCTTCTCGCAGGTATTTCTTGCGGTCGGTATGGGGTTTCTCATCTAACCAACGTGCAAAGGCATTCCAATGCGTGGGTTCAATCCAATGCATGGGTTCAATGTCAGTAGACGTGTGTGTGAAGGTATGTACTTGAAAGAATGCGATCAGCTGCTTGAAGTGATTGCGTTGTAGTCGGTACGGGCGTGTGATGTGGCGCATCAGTCGATCCCATAAAGAAGAATATAAGATATTGCGTCGGAATGCGCGAAAGTCAGGATCTTCTTCAAAATTTTCCGGTACGGAAGCGTAAAACGTGTTCGCAACAAAAGGGTAATGTAGGGGAAGTGTTCGCATGGGTGTGCTCGTCAAAATGAATGCATGTTAAAAGGCGATTAAGTTGCACTATACAGGTAAAATATTAAAGTAGTTTTATTTTATAGTTAATATTTCTAATTTTTATAAAATAATTTCTTAAGATTTCATTAAGCAGTACGCTTGCACACGGTGCGTTTTAATGCGGCTTGGATAGCGGCTTTACGGTCATCGATACTTTGGATATCGAG
>Ga0155640_1171_pt2 | contig 14457 bp, 15 predicted proteins | sample RifCSPhighO2_12_FD_107297 | JGI IMG/M metagenome (GOLD analysis project Ga0155640, IMG submission 107297) | Gammaproteobacteria bacterium RIFCSPHIGHO2_12_FULL_45_9 | reverse complement strand
GCCCTGACACGTTCTCATACCCTGCTCACTACCGGTAAAATGGCCCACAGCGACTTTGTACAACAACAGGCTAACCTAGCAAGTACCCGCTTGATGCTGGTTCAAGCACACAATATGCGTGAACAGGATTATCAAAGTCTATTACAAGCCCTAGGGTTGACTGCAGATGCGACTATTATCCTGAACGACACCATGACACCCACTGCCTTAAAGCCCCTGCCCTTATCCCACTGTATTCAAGCAGCGCTGCTCCACAATACAACCTATCAAGCAGCCCAATTTAACCTGCGAGAGAAACGCCGTGCCCTCATGATGGCTAAAAACCAAGCCCAATGGGAACTGAACCTGACAGCCAGTACATCGGTTGGCGCCAGTACTGGTTCAGCGATTGTGCCCGCCGGCACACCCAATACGGTGGTGGCCGATGGCGTAGGCCAGAGCGCCGGCGTCACACTCAATATCCCCCTCAATGATGTGCAAGCCAAACAAGCCGTTGTAAATGCCCGCGTGGCACTGGAACAAGCAGAAGTAGCCTTCCAAGCCCTACACGATAATCTCATTCGCACCATCACTCGAGAAGTTCAACAAATTAACAATGGGTTAGCACAAATCCATATTGCACATCAAACCGTACGATTAGAACAGGATGCCTTAAATGCCGAGCGCCTGAAACTACACTATGGAAAATCGACTGTGTTTGAAGTCAACCAACTGCAAACAGAATGGCTCTCTGCCGCAACACAAGCTATTAGTACTGAAATCAATGTGTTAAACGATATCTCCAGCCTCGACAATGATATGGGTACCCTGTTGGATAAATGGCAGGTAAAATTACGGGCGTGAAAAGGCTAATTGCGCATTTACTATAAATTTGAACATTTTGCATTCAACTTAAGCTTTTCTTAATATTATAAGTGCATAATCCTCCCTTAAGAATCACCATTCACCTTAAGAGGTTTACTGTGACGCGTCATCAATTATTATCTTCCTGTTATTTTGGTGCATTTTGCCTATTAAGTAGCTTATCGATGCCCGCTTGGTCCGAAAATGGCATTATTTTGGGCAGCGGCGACGTGCCAGCTGCTGAAACTTACAGTACAGAACCGGCACTGCCCATGCCAGGCAATACACCCATTGTGACCAATACAGATCAGCTGCCCATGCCGCCCAGTGAACCTGCACCCGCTAATGAAGCCACAGCACCCAATTCCTTGGCCAATAATGAGACCTTGAACAATACCGTACCGATGCACACCGTTGTGGTTCCTTCAGACCAAAACGCAGTACCAAACCCAAATGGACTCACCTTACCAATACCAGCCCCCATTCCAACCAATACCCCGGTTAATCAGTTACCTACCAACGCAGGAGCAACCGCTCTTACATCTCTCATGGCGCCCAAACCGGTTAAAAAAGTGGTTCCCAAAAAACCACCTGAAATTGATGGCTTTGTGACAAAAGTAGAAGCCGAAAAACTGGTTGCAAAAGGGCATTATCGCGTACATATCGAAGACCCCTGGGTATTGACAGGACACAAGACGATATCGACTACACCCAAGAAAGCATTTTACTTTTATAATGCAAAAACACACTGCATCGGTGTTGCCGATGAGAAATCCGATGCGACTGCATTAAGCGCCATTAAGCCCAACCTGTATTATGCAATCAAAGGACAAACCCTTCAAGAAACGCTCAAACGATGGTCGAAACACGCAGGCTATAGACTACGATGGTTATCCGATTACGACTTTACTTTGCAATACGCTTACAAATTCCAAGGTGAATTCATTGACGGAAAAGATAGCGTATTAGACCAAATCTTACAAAGCTTTAAGAAAAACCAATTTGCTGTCAAAGCCGTTATTACAAAAAATAACGTGATTCTCATTCAAAATAACACCTATCAACCCAGCGCATTACCCCACGAGTAGAGGAAAACATGGTGAAGAAGTTGAAAAAATCTAAAAAGAAACAAGTCATAAAAAACTTGTGTGTCATCAGTTTATCAAGCGTACTCTTAAGTGGCTGCATGATGCATGATAATGAAAAAACAGCCGACAAAGATATTGCAAAAGCAAATAATATTATGGCGGTTTCACAAATCAAACCCAGCGATTCCTTGGTATCACGTAGCAATGAAGTGTATTTATCAAACGACGCTTTTAAGATTTTAAAGGTCAACCCCTTACCCGCTGTATTCAGCAAAAAAGTGATCTATACAGCGAATGCGACGGAATCTATTGCGGATAGTATTAACAATCTCAGTAAACTGGTGAACGTGCCCATTCAGATATCAGATGATGCTGTCAGTACAATGGCGGAACAAAAAAAACAAACCGCCACCATCACAAGCTACAATGGTTCATTGAAATCAGTATTAGACCACATCACGAATGAATACCATATCTATTGGTCGTATGATCACAATATGGTTCAAATTTTCAAAATGCAAACCAAAGTGTATTCATTGGATGCGCCTTTAGGCTCCTACAATGTGAATAGCAATATTGACTCCACATCCAGCGCCGGTAGTGGTGGCGGATCCAGTGGGGGAAGTAGTGGGGGCAGTAGCGGGGGCGGTAGCGTCCAAGGTAACTCTTCCGTTTCAATGGACTATAATTTCAAAGCTGTGAGCCCCTGGGAAGCAGCGCTCAAAACCATTAAAAATATGCTGTCATCTGCAGGAAAAATTGACGAAAATCCGAGTGAAGGTTATATCACCGTCACAGATACACCCGTGGTCCAAAAACAAATTGAGAACTACGTACAAAAAATCAATGAACGAACCAATAAAAAAATTGCCGTTCGTGTAGAAGTGTATGATGTCAAAACAACCGCGGCCACTGATTATTCGTTGAATATCAATTCGATCGCAAGCGCATTGTCTTCAACCGCGACTATTGTGAGCAATGGGAGCAGTGCTTTAGCTTCTGCAAATACGGATGCATTAAATTCTATCACATTTCAAAATGGCGACAACAAGGCGGTACTTAAGGCATTGAGCCAATTAGGAAAAACAACGGAAGTCACTGCATCTACCATTTATACCATCAGCGGACAACCCGCGCCCATCCAAAGTGTGACTCAACAAAACTATTTACAATCCGTGTCATCTGTCACATCTGATAGCGGTGTTTCAACGACCACGTACACTCCCGGCACCATTGTATATGGCTATAGTATGACGATTACACCTCGCATTGAATCCAACAACCAAGTATTAATTAGCTTCAACTTACAATTGTCCAGCTTATTAGGATTACAATCGTATGGTGATGTCGCCAAAAACCAGGATTCTGATAGTGGTGGTTCCACTGCTAATGCCATGCAATTACCTGAAGTTCACAGTAAGAACTTTTTGGAAAACATGATATTACACAATGGACAAAGTCTGTTAATCGCAGGGTTTACAGATGACAGCGCCAACTCAACCACCAACTCACCCACGGGAACCAATGCGTGGATGCTCGGCGGCGGAAAAGAGACTGGAAAAGCGAAAAGCACCACAGTAATCGTTATCACACCCTATGTCATCGAAAATTAAGTGAGCCAGGAAAAAACATGTTAGTGACGCTACCCTATTCCAAAAAGCAATTTGCCGTGGGTCTGAATTGGGTTACAGGATCACGCAAAGAAATTGAATGGATCCAAGAAGAACATTTCTTGCGTCACGGATTTCACTTCACAGACTATAAAAAAGATGAGCACAATAAATCAATCAATTTACGCGTGACTGCATTAAGTAAACCAGAAGATAATGGAAAAGGCAGCCCCGCTGCTGCATTAGCCAAGTTGTTTAAAAATGTTATTTATGTACACCGCATTAATCCACAAACATTCTGGCTCTGTGTGATATTCAATCATGCAGTCTGGTCAGATGCCGATTTATCTGCAGCAACACCGGGTGATTTCGTGGGCGGACCAGAAATGGTTTCTGATCTCCTCTCACTGGCGTTATCTCAAGCAAAAAATAATTACCTGGAAATAGAAGATGCTCTCTTTTGTGATGAACCCTTACCGGAATTTCCACAATTACAAACAGCACTTGAAGCTGACAGTCATTTCTTCAAGAAGCTCACACGAAAAGCGGCGTCTTTCACCATCAGAAAAATAGAACCTCGTGCATTAAAGGTTAAAAGACACTCTTTATTTTTTGGCGCACTACTCATTGCAGCTGCAGTAGGGGGATACCTCTATCACGTCAACCACCAACATTATCTTGAGAAGCAGGCGGAAATAGAACGACAAAGACAAATTGCAGCGGAAATTGTCGCTAAAAATAACTTTGTGATTACCCTGAATAATCGAATTTCAACAAACGATGCGGCAGATCTCATCAATACGGCACTCAATGTCATTGGAAAACTCCCCATTGCGTCTCACGGATGGATCATTTCCAAACTCACTTTTTCAGCAAAAAATGATAAATCATGCGTCGAGGCTTCATTAACGCGTGATAAAAATAGCGGAACTGCGGCATCTTTCTATGAAGCGTTCCAATCATTCTCAAAAGGAGATGGCACACTGAGTCCATCTCATGACGACGGTTACAAAACGTTATGTGCACCCGTTACACCAACACTCCAGAAACCCAGTGAAAATATGGCACTCACCGCCTTTACAGATCCAAAAACGCCCCATATCACTCACTTTATTTCATACGCCCAAAGCACTAACTGGCCCATTACCATTCAGGCCAACCAACTCACGCAATATGGTATTCACTTTGCCGCTTTCAGCTTAAATGGCACCTCTCTCTGGGATTTGCGCAAGACAGCGAAAATTTTTAAACAATTTAACACAACCATCATCACCGGAATCACATTCACCATTAACCAAGAAAACGTAACCTGGAGCCTGCAGGGAGAACTATATGCGTAAACACATCCTTTTAACTACTACACTCTTACTCAGTGGCATTGCCAGTGGCAGTGCTTATGCAGATGGGCAACCGAACCTACCGCCATTCACACAACCTCCTGCGATGACGGCACCTGCAGCGCAACCCGCCAACAACGCAAAAAATGATGTGAATACAGAAACGTTCGCACATATTGAATCACTGGATAAAGATATTGAAGAAACTGGAAAAGAAGTTCAGGCCATGAAAGCCCATCAAGAACTACAATCCTTGATGCTCACAAAAGAAAAACGAGGACCTGGATTTACTATACTCAGAATAGAAGGATTCAATGGAAAATTGTACGCTGTTTTTATGATGCCCAATCAAAGCATCGAACGTGCTACTGTCGGGGATTATGTTGATGAATTATATAAAGTCACCAAAATTACCCCCCACTCTGTCTCCGTACAAGATGTCAAACATCATGAATCTTTCTCAACGCCCTTTTTTGCATCCCCTGAGACACAAAAATAATCGAGAGTATCACGATGGAAATTAAAGTCCTAGAAAATGCACAAGAGCTTCCCACACTGGCACAACTGTTGTTGGAAGACAAACTGAAACCAGATGAAAAGTCGCAGATGGTCTTTGGCGAAACATCGGATGGCAAAGTGTATTGCCTCATTTATAAAAATGCGTCCACACAAACGAAAAGCAGGGCCGCTACTATCCGTGCATTTAGTTTCCCGAACAAAACCGTTTCCTTACTCTATACGACACAAGAAATCATTCAAATTATACGAGACGCGGCCCATGAACTCGAAGAAATCAATTTAACATCCGATACAGATTTAGAGAAAAAATTTACCGCCATTCTGGTCGATAGTTTAAAAGCAGGCGCATCTGATATTCACTTTGAAGTATACCCCAATATGGCTGATATTAAACTGCGTATTAATGGTATGCTCTTTACCGTTTCTCAAATGGATTCTAAAACAATCAACCGGCTCATCAACTATATGTATAACGTTGCCGCCACAGAAGGATCAAAAGATACCCAATTCAACATTGAAGAAATGCAAGACGCCTTACTGGATAGACAAGTTGAAGTAGATGGCGTCAGAAAGCATATAAAAATTCGTTTACAAACAGCACCTTGCTATCCGAACTCCATCAGCATTGTGATGCGATTACTGCGTATCGAAAATCAGTTATCTTCTACACTCAGTTCATTAGGATACACCCCACCGCAAATTAAAACACTTCAACGCGCCCAAATGAAACCAACGGGCGCGACCATTATTGCGGGTACGACGGGTTCCGGTAAATCAACCACATTAGCTACACTGCTCTCTGAAATTCATGTTAATTCACGTGGCTCTAAAAAAATCCTCACAGCGGAAGATCCACCTGAATTTGCGATTCCAGGAGCTAACCAGATCAATTTAAGCAACAAACGACAAGAAATGGAAGGTGACGAAGATATGTTTGTGAAGGCGATCAAAGTCGCCATGCGATGTGACCCCGATGTCATCATGGTGGGTGAAGTCCGAGACAAACAATCGAGCCAATTATTATCATCTGCTGTCTTATCAGGTCACCAAGTCTTCACAACCATTCACGCATCCAGCGCATTATCTATTGTAGATCGATTATATAATCTTGGGTTTGATTTATACATCATGACCTCGCCCAACTTTTTATCTTTATTAATCTATCAAACCTTATTACCCATACTGTGCCAAAAATGCTGCATCAATGCTAAAACATTTTTTGCAAAAAATAAAACTGCGCCAGTAGAAGCCTTGAAAGAAAGATTAACCTTGCTCTGCGAACACGATGAAACTGCTTGGGATCACATTCGTTTTTCCAGTGAAGTCGGATGCGATCATTGTAGAATGGGTTACACAGGCAGAACAGTTGCCGCTGAAATGATTGAACCCGATACGACCATGCTCAATTATTTCCGTAATAATCAGCTCGCACAAGCAAGCCAATATTGGAAAGACACAGGTGGCAGAACGGTATTAGACAATGCAATTGAGAAAATGGTGATGGGCAATGTAGACCCACGGTCCGTAGAAGATCGTTGTGGACTCATTCAGTTAACACAGAAACGGAGTGAATAATGGCCAAGGTCAACCCGAATAAACTCGTCATTGCACCTGCAACGCCATTCATGCGTGGGCTCCTAAAAAAAACGTATTTTAATACTAAGAAAAGAGCGGAATTTTATCGCAATATCAAAAATCTCATTGAAAATGGGATTTCCATTCAATTCGCATTAAAATACTATTTACGCATTATGGAAGAAAACGCTGTTCGAGATTCAGAACTGAAAACAATTTTGAAAGATCTTCTCTATAAGATGTCAGAAGGTATCCCTTTTGAAGTCGCGATTGCATTTTGGGTTCCTCCTGAAGAAGCCTTATTGATTACCGCATCTAGGCAAAATATTCCTGATGCAGTGCGCATTACAACACGTTATGCAGACAATATGCTCACCATTCAAGGCGCTATGTTTTCCGCTTTAGCCTACCCCATGTTCATGCTCGCTATGTTACTGGCCTTCATTTTTGGCTTTTCCTGCAGCATTATTCCCAAGATGACTCAAATTTCACCGGTTGAAACTTGGCCAAGTTACGCACAAGTACTCTATGAGTTCTGCATGATCGTGAATCATCATATTATGCTCATCGTCATAGGATTGGGCAGTATCATTTTTTCAATGGGGTACTCACTCCAGCGCTGCGTGATCACGTGGCTGCGCCCGATTCTAGATAAATTCCCACCGTGGGATATTTATAAACTGTATACCAGTACGGTTTTTTTGATTGCCACCTCTGCGCTGATTAAAGCGGGCTCTAGTATTAACCACGCGCTGAAACTCATGAAAGCATCCACAACACCTTATCTCAGCAGTTATATTAACAAAATGCAGGACAAAATGACTGCAGGAAACCAAGTGAGTGATGCGATGCAAGTGGGATTATTCACAGGTACCATTTTGGTTCAATTAGCCATTTTTGCGAGCACAAACAAACTCATTTCCGGTATTCAATACTTAGCCGATGAAAACTTAGAAGAACACAAAGACGCCCTCGTCAAAAAAGGCCAGTTCTTAGGTTATATTCTGATGGCACTCGTGGCCGGCATTATTGGCTGGTTTGTCTTGTCCTTGTATGGCATGCAAGCAGCCGCAGGCGGTACACCGACTTAAAGTCGCACTAGCCCAGTGGGGTCGGTGGATGGTCTGTCGACATATCCTGCTGTATCAGGATACCGCCATTCATCGGTGTGCCGTTCCAATCACTGACCATGGTTGGAAAGGCCGGATTATCCGCCTGAACCCACCACGCCCAAGCGGTATAACCGATTTGATGCTGATTGATGAAGTCTAACAACTCTCGGTAAAACGGCAGATAACCGGTTGGGTAATCTGACTTATTGTTATCACCAAATTCGGTCATAATCACAGGATAAGTCCCCAAAATACCGTCCAAACTCTTTTCGGTCGCCGCAATTAACTGTTCTGCAGTTCGTTGATCACTGGGCATCGATAAAGAATAAGGATGCACATCATAGGCAATATTGGTCCCTTGCACAGCATAGGTTTTATCTGTCTGCGTAATAAAACTTAAATCAAAACCATAACGCCTACCACTGACCAAACAAATATTTTGTGCACCCGTTGTTCTCACAGCATCATATAATTCTTGGAATCCTGCATATTGTGCATCACCCTTCAACCATACATTGAGCTGATTATCAATGGTACAACAGGGCTCATTGAATAATTCAAACAAAACAGTCCCAAAGTCTTTGTATTGTGAGGCAACCTCTGTCCAAAATCGAATAGAATCTCGATTCGCCATGGGCGTCTGTGAATCAGCCGTTGTCCAATGCAAGTCTAATATCACGGCCATGCCCTCTTTGATCGCATAATAAATGATGGCATCAATAATCTGCTTATAGGAACCGATGGTGGTGATGGAGTCTGATTCAAACCAACGTTGCTGCTTTAAACTAATCCGAATGGCATTCGCACCCCATTTTTTCATGTTTTGAATATCTGCAATACTGAAATATTGCCCTTGTGAATTCCATTCAAGCGAAGGGCGAGCAACCCCTTTTAAAATGACCGTCTGTCCACGGTCATTCATAATCCGATTACCCTGGACACTCAACATAATCTTCCGGGTGGTGCCTGGGTAAACAGCCGGTTGTGCAAGTGGGGCATCCTGGAAGGGGCCTAGATCTGACCGAAAAATCTGCCGAACTGAAATCCCTCGATAATTCGGGGCCGCACTGCATTCTGGTGCTGCTGTGTTTGTCCCACAGGTCGTATCGGGGAATTTAATATCAACTAAATAGTATCCATCCCCACCCGTGTATTTTGTCAGTTCCACCGTCTTGCACTGATCACTTAATGATAAGACAAATGTGCCATAATAATGTCCTTTGGAATCAGTGACATCCCACGTACTCCAGTTTTTAGTAGCATCAGTCATACTGCAAGGAATGGTACCCACAACAGCACTAAGAGCTGCCCCCACGGCAGGGCAACCCTCACCCTCTGCCAAGGTATAGGGCTTCGTTTCTGTCGCGTTGGAACTTAACGTAATTTTCAGACCTCCACCCAAAAAATTACATAAAGCCAAACTGTTATCGGCCCATAAGGGGAAGCTGACACTACTGAGCCCAACCCCTATCACCCACTGCAAACCGATGCGCTTCAGACAATCCATATCCTGCTCCCCATTCCTTTGTAGTCCAACCCTTTGTTTCTACGCTATCGGAAGGAAAACCTTTCGTCAATATATACCTATGCAAATTCATTATGTCCCTCTCCCACAAGGTATACCCGCTTCATTATCACGAATAAAGCCCATCAATACAGATATATATACAAAAAATAGACCATTTAATCTTACCTTAAGGTTAGATAATTAATATTAAGGGGCAAACAACACAACAAGAGGGCTTGAACAATATGAAACCTATCAACAAAAAACAAAGCGGCTTCGCTATTCTCGAAGTTGCATTAGCTGTATTAATTATGGTACTCGCGAGCTTGGGTATTTTCATGGTGTACTCATCTACATCAGCTAAAAGCCAATTAAGCGCGCAAGAAACGGCTGTATCACAACTGTCAACGGCATTCCAACAATATGTGTCGGTCAACTATACCAACCCAGTAGCAGCAGATGCATTGCCAGATTTAATCGCTTTACATACTGTAGGCAGCCAATTTATCAAAGAGACTACCGACAAGGGTGTTACAACCGCAAGTGTTGTTGGCCCTTATGGCGCCATCACGGTAACTCCGTACAAAGATATTGGTGATTACTCTCTGACAGTCTCTACGTTGCCGGGTGAAGTAGCTCAACAATTTGCGTCGGATATGCTTGCTTCTGCAGATGTCACGATCAACGGTGATGATGCTAATTCATCTGAAGCCATTGCAAGCGCAACAATCAAGCCAGCACAAACCAACATTGTTGTCTTAAAGTTCCCCAAAGGCGGAGCGCATGCACCAGTATCTTAAGCTTCACTGTATAAAGCAACATCTCACAAACGGTTCTGGTTTCTTCCAGAACCGTTTTTTCTAATACCACACGAGGTTTATCATGCAAACACCCCGGTCACAATTTGGCTTTGCCATGTTAGAAGTCAGCCTTGCAATCCTTGCCATTGTGCTCGCTTCGATTGGCTGCTTATCTTTATACATGTCGGGACAAACACGCCAAACCCAGCAAGATTTAGCCTCTGAACTCACTGCCATCGGCAACGAATTCTCACTTTTGAATACAGCAGGCCTCACACAAAGCGGTCTGACCTCGGGTAGCGATTTAGCGACCCTGCTCTACAATAGCAAACAATTACCGGCACAAATGTTCCAAACGAGTGGAAGCAGCTCACAAATGACGAGCCCCGTAGGTCTCCTCACTTTCTCTAAGGTGACCGCTAGCGGTTTTTCCGTTACCTTCCCGGGCAGTACCCTGATCACAACAGATACCCAACAAAAAGGCTTTCTGAGTTTAATTAAGAACACGTATCAAAGCTGTTCATCCAGTAACTTAGGACACGCGGACAATCAAGTCACATGTGTGATGTCGGTAGCTCAATAATCATTCATTTTAATCTTTATTTAAGGATTGAGCGATATACTTTTATATCAATACCTTTTTAACTAGGCAGAAACATGAAACAAATAGTCCAACGAAGTATTCAACACGGTGGCTTCGCCTTACTGGAAGTGTTTCTTGCAGTGAGCCTGATGGTACTGGCCACATATGGTGGTTATGTTTTTATGAAAAGCAGCGGCATTTCAAGCAGCACCCAAATGCTGGAACAACGCCTACTCAATATTGCGCAGAATTATGCTGTCTTCCTGGATAGCACAACCACAACCAGCACGGGAAACTCTACCTTAATGAATGGAGATAAATTGAGTGGCGCCTTCCTCGCATCCATCAATATGCCGAGCGAAGCCTGTGTGAAACCAGTCTGCAGCAGCACTTCCACTGATTATACCTATGTGTATACGGGTACTGTTGTGCACGATAGCGCATCTGATACAGACAAACGCGTTGTCATGAATTTTCTGGATACCACCAGTACTTCAACCAATTCACCCGGTTCTAATTTTTTAGTGATTGGCTTGTGGGCCTCACAAACCCAATTAGCGCGTCTGATGCAAGATTTAGGTCAATCTTTTGGATTTTATGTCCCCATACCCGCAAGCAACTTAAGCAGCTCAGTCGCTCGACTGAGCAAGATACCCACCTGTAGCAGTGGTTCTGATTGCCAGTATGTCGTTTACCTGACCTATCCCCGTGTAGATACACTACCCAGTGGCATAGCATTGAATAAACCTTCGCTGTACTGATCCATGAGAACCACTATGAAGCATCAAAAGAACAAAGGGTTTGCACTGTTTGAATTGCTATTAGCTGTTGTATTAACCATTGGTGTCATGTTCCTCTATGTACAAGCAACACATAATACCGCCAATACCAGTGGTAGAACGGAAAACGGCACTAATCTTGCCTTGCTCGTCAACACCTTATTGCCCAGCACCCAAAACAAAACCCTCTCTACGTATGGCGATTGCCCAGGTACTGCTGCCTATTCGGCTCCTAATAGCAGCTTGCACAATAGCGTTAAAGCAACGGGGCCCACCATTATTTTAACCAGCGGCGGTTTTGTACAGGGTTGTACAAAGGGAATGTGTATAGATAACCCCTCCGCGGCCTGTTGCCAAACACCTACGCCTACACCAACCCCTACCCCAACCCCGACTGTCACAGGCACCACACTGTATGATTGTTTAGACAAGAATGTCACCCCACCCTTACTGTCGACTAGTTTTAAAGATGCACTCAAACAGCAAGGAACAGATACGACACTCAGTACCATTAAAATTACCGATAGCACAACGGAAGATGGTTCCACTTCCGTCTGCCGTACGCTCAGTATTACCTTCGCAGGCAAGTACACTGAACGCACAGCCCACGCGGCTGCCGCCGCGATTTTTGAGAATTTATCAACAGATGCCATTGGGTCATTATGTGTGGCCGATCGCACACTCTACAGTTACAGCCTGTCTTCTGATAAGAAACTGGTTGTCAATTTTTCCATTAATTATACGCCGAGTACAAGCTGATGATGGAAACACTCAAGATACAAAAAAGCCGCGGTTTTGCATTATTTGAAATTCTGTTAACAGCGGGTTTAACAGTCGGACTCATCTTTTTACTCATGCAAACCCAACATAATGGGGTTGAGAGTGCGGCCATTGATAGCACCGGCACCCATGTTGCCCATGCGATGGATCAAATCCTGATCCATACGCAAGATCTCTCCGCTTCAGATGAGCAAACAGGCGATTGCCCCGCCACCTCCGCACTCAATGCAAACCCGGGCATCACACTGGATGCCTGCCTCAATAACACCAGCAGTGGTCAAGTCGCCCTGTCTAATGGACTTGAACAAACCCTCAAAAGCCAAGGTATAGATCCTTGGCAAAGCACAATTACCATTACCAATCCCACGGATACGAGCATTCATTGCCGAACCGTTAAAATCACCCTGAAAGGCACCGCTACTTATACAGCCCTATCTACCCGTGCACTCACAACCAGTATCTTCCATCATTTATCCGCTGATGCAGTGAGTGACCTATGTGTCTCAGATACCAAACCGTATTCCGCTGATGACTATAAGCCCACGTCTCCGAATACCTTAACGTTAACGTTCTCTGTGCAGTATATCCCACCAGGAAGTTCATCATGAAATCTATATCAAAAAATAGCGGTATGGCCTTAATGCCCGTCTTACTGTTAAGCGCTGCCTTACTGGGCAGTGTTTTATTGATTGTACAAACCGATAAAAATAAACAACAACCCGCGGGTATACGCCAAATTGCCGGGCAATTGACCGCACTTTCTAACGCACTGGTTAATAATATTACTGCCTCGCAAGCCTGCCCTAAAGGTACGAGTTCAGATGACTCAAATGACGTTGCTATTCCATCCTGTATTACTGTCTCAACGGAGTTTCAAGAAACGCTTTCTAAAGAAGGCGTGAATACCGATGCACAGAATATGACAGTCACTATTCAATATGGGCAAGCTTAGCTGCAATCCTGCGGATCCACATCCACACTCCACACCACACGTGAACCACGTTCTGCATACAGTATCGGTAAAACCGTATCTAACACCCGTTGTAAAGCGGAACGTTTCGCAGCACGTAATAACAACTGACTGCGATAACGCCCACCCTTACGCTCCATAGCGGCAGGAATCGGCCCCCAAATGGATAAACCATGGACTGCAACTGCTACACACTGTTGTTTAACCCTACTTAAGAAATCATGCGCTCGTGCAGCAGTTTTGGCTTCTGCGCGCCATAATACTAAAAATCCACACGGTGGAAACCCAACCGCTTTTCGCAGAGCCAATAAGAACTGTAGAAAATCATCGTACGGACGCTGAAGCAGCATAGACCACGCAGGATGCGCCGGACAATGCGTTTGAATTAACACCTCTCCCTGCACCGATTCACGACCCGCACGCCCCATGACTTGCGTTAAACATTGTCCTAAGCGTTCTAATGCACGAAAATCAGCACTCAATAAGCCTTGATCAGATTCTACAACAACCACTAAACTTAAACGCGGAAAATGATGCCCTTTCGCTAACATTTGCGTACCAACTAAAATAGAGACTTCACCCCTCTGTATCTTGTGCAATAAGGCATTGCGTGCACCCTTCAGAGCCACTGTATCACGATCCATTCGCAAGATCGCCTGTTGTGGAAAACGTGTCGCCAACCATTCTTCTAATTGTTCCGTTCCCTGTCCAATCGGAATTAATTCCGCACGCTCACATTCAGGACAGACGCGCGGACACGGACGATTCGCTTCACAATGATGACAAAAAAGACGGTTTTTCCCCGCATGAAAAGTCATTTTTGCATCACACGCCGTACAAGATACGACAAATCCACACGCATGACACAACAACACAGGCGCGAATCCTCGTCGATTTAAAAACACTAACACCTGTTGACCCTTTGCCAGATGCGCTTCAATAGCGACAATGGCC
>Ga0155640_1172_pt1 | contig 14511 bp, 10 predicted proteins | sample RifCSPhighO2_12_FD_107297 | JGI IMG/M metagenome (GOLD analysis project Ga0155640, IMG submission 107297) | Gammaproteobacteria bacterium RIFCSPHIGHO2_12_FULL_45_9 | reverse complement strand
TTAATACGTACCGTCACAATACCCGGCGGCTCCGGCATCGTTGCTGATGGCGTCCCCGCAAGCGCATTCCCCATATAATCAATCCAAATCGGCAAGGCTACATCAGCACCATATTCATGCAACGGTTTCAAATCATCAAAACCAACCCACACCGTGGCAACCAATCGACTATTGAACCCCGAAAACCAGGCATTCACTTTATTATTCGTCGTACCGGTTTTACCAGCCAAATCAGAACGTTTCAAGACCAATGCTGCACGCGCCGTACCTGACCGAATCACATCACGTAATGCCTGGGTCATCAAGTAAGCCGTTTGCGGCGAAATGGCTTCTGGCGCCATCGGATTTGGCTGATCCGTAGGCGGCAATGTCGGTTCACTCAAACACAATTCACAGGCTATCGGTGGATGCGCTGTATAAATGAGCTTGCCTGTCTGATCGCGAATCGACTCGATAAAATAGGGTGTCACCCGAAATCCCCCGTTCGCAAAAATCGCATATCCCGCAGCTAATTGTAGGGGTGTGACTTCTCCAGTCCCTAAAGCCAATGACAATGTCGGCGGGAAACGATGTGTATCAAACCCAAATTTATCAAAATACCGTATGGCATAACGCACGCCCACACCTTGTAATACCCGAATCGAAACCAAATTGAGTGACTTTACCAAACCCATGCGTAATGGTGTGGGGCCATTAAATTTCTTTTCATCATTCATGGGACGCCACACACTGCCCGGCGTTGCCCCAATACCCACAAAGGGCGCATCATTCACTAAAGTCGCTAATGTATACCCTTTGTCTAATGCAGCGCTATATAAAAAAGGCTTAAAGTTAGAGCCCGGTTGCCGTTCTGCCTGAACGGCCCGGTTAAATGAACTCAATGCGTAAGAAAACCCACCCGTCAACGCCACAATAGCACCCGATACCGGATTCAGAGACACTAACGCACCCTGCACTTCCGGCGTTTGCGAGAGCATCCAAGTCCCTTGCGGCGTGTGCTCTACCCGCACAACATCTCCTACTGCCACAATTTCAGAAGCTTGCTCCGGTGCACCATCCACCAATCCATCTTTCAACGCGCGTCGCGCCCATGATAAACCATCCCATCCAATAGTGACCTCACGCCCAGAAGACAATAACACCTGAATAGATTGTGTATTCACATCTGTCACAACCGCAGGCCACAAGCCATTCACTTCTGCATGATTGCGCAATGCAGATAACCAAACCGCTGGATCTGCTAATCCTAAACGTTCTTCAGGCCCCCGATATCCATGGCGTTTATCATAAGCTAACAAGCCTATCCGTAGCGCACTGCCGGCCATATTCTGCAAAGTGGTATTCACGGTTGTATAAACAGAAAAACCTTCTTCATAGGCCAGCTCACCGTACTCTGCAACCATCGCCTCACGCACCATTTCTGCCACATAAGGCGCTTGTACTTCAATCGGCTCTCGATGATATTTGGCGGTTTCAGGCGCTGCTACCGCTTCCTGATATTGAGATGCGGTAATATAACCCAACGTATATAGGCGCTCTAATACATGATTACGACGTTTCAAAGCCGCTTCTGGATTCTCTAACGGGTTACTGCGTGAAGGCGCCTGCGGTAACCCCGCAATCATCGCTATTTCGGGTAAGGTCAACTGATTGAGTTGTTTGCCATAGTAAACTTGTGCCGCAGCTGCAACCCCATATGCCCGTGAACCAAAATAAATTTTATTTAAATACAACTCCAAGATCTTATCTTTTGGCAATTCACGATTAATTTTTAATGCTAATAAAATCTCACGAATCTTTCGAGAATAGGTCTTTTCACGAGACAGGTAAAAATTACGTGCTACCTGCATGGTAATCGTGCTAGCACCCTGCACTTTTCGGCCAGTGGTCACCACCGCAATACCCGCGCGCACCAACCCCACAAAATCAATACCGGGGTGATCGTAAAAACGCGCATCTTCTGTCGCCAAAACCGCATGAATCAGTTGTTGCGGTATCTGATCTAAGGTGACCGGTATGCGACGACTGGCCCCAAAAGTCGCCATCAAACGACCATCTTGCGTATAAATGCGCAAGGGGACCTGCAAGTGCGCATCTTTCAACGTATCCACATCTGGGAGATCTGCCGCCAGATAAAAATAAGCCAACCCGCATCCCAGCACGACGGTTAAACATAAACTGATTAAGGCCCAGAGAACATGTCCCAGTGTGCGACTGACGCGTCTTTTTTTCATGTAAACTCAATCACTTCTATGAATTGCGCAAAATAGCCTTTACGCTCCTTGGCAGTATAACACAGCCCATAATCCTGACAAAGGGATACAAAAAATGCAGCTCACCCCAACTCAAAACGGCAATACGGCAATACGGCAATACGGCAATACGGCAATACGGCAATACGGCAATACGGCCAAATCTATCCAAAATTGGCCGTATTTATGATAAAATTGGCCGTATCTTGCAGAATAGGACATCATCATGGCACTTCGCACCCGAAAACTGACCGTATTTCAACAATTGAGCCAAGAAAATGCCCCCATCAGTTTATCCACCTTACTGGACAAATTAGGACCTACCTATGTAGCACGCACTGTCCGCTAACGATCACACAGGCTCCAAACCTGCTTCTGTGATTTCTGGCTTCACTGCTTCAGCCAACAACATATAGACACCGGGCACTACAAATAAGGTAAATAAAGTCCCAATAGAAATACCCGTTGCAATCACCACCCCTAAATTAAATCGACTGACAGCGCCGGCGCCGGTCGCAAAAATTAAGGGGATAACGCCTAATACCATGGCGGCTGTGGTCATCAAAATGGGGCGTAATCGCAAGCTTGCAGCCATTTCAATGGCTTCCCGTTTGCTTTTACCCAATGCTTGCTGATCATTCGCAAACTGCACAATCAAGATGCCATGCTTACTGATCAAACCAATTAACGTGACCAAGCCCACTTCAGTGTAAATATTCAAGCTTAATCCACCGACTGATAAGAAAATAAAAATCAATGCACCACAAATCGACATCGGCACACTCATCATCACAATTAACGGATCACGGAAGCTATTGAATAGCGCCGCCAAACTCAAATAGATAATAATTAAGGCGAAAATAAAAGTGGCCACTAATGCGTCCCCTTCTTGTATAAACTGGCGAGATTGAGATGCATAATCAATTGTATAGTCTGGTGGCATCACAGATGTTGCAATGTTTCTCAAAGTCTCTAATGCGCGGCCCATACTCACCCCCGGCACCGCCACTGCAGACAATGTCGCGGAATTTAACTGCTGGAAATGATTAATGGTTTCTGGCACAACCGTTCGCTCTAATTTCACAATCGTAGACAATGGAACAGATGCGCCATTGGACGTCGTAATATAGTAATTTAAAATATCTACGTCATTTAAGCGATCAGGGCGCATCATTTGTGGAATGACCTGATAGGAACGGCCCATGTAGTTAAAATAATTCACATATCCTTGGCTCAACGCAGATGCTAAAACATTACCCACATCCTTCATATTCAAACCTAATTCAGACGCCTTATCACGATCAATATCCAATGTAGTTTGCACCTGATCCATTTTCAAATCAAAATCCAAATACATGAAAATTCCCGCTTCTCTCGCTTTTTTCAAAATATCTTGGGCTACCCCATTCATCTCTGCTGGACTCTGGGTACTCTGAATCACAAACTGAATCGGAAAACCACTTCCACCACCCGGCAAAGAAGGCAATTGGAATACCCCTATTTTTGCGCCCGCAATCTGCATCAACTGCTTCTGTAATAGCGGTTGAATTTGATTGGTTGTACGCTTACGCTCATCCCACGGTTTGCAAACCATCCCAACCATCGCACTATTCAACTGATTGATGCTGGTGCTACTATTGACACCATTCACTGAAAAAGCATGCGCCATTTCAGGATAGCCTTTGAAGTCATTATAGACTTCTTTCGACAAAACTTCTGTCTGGTACAAACTTGCATTAGGATAGCCTGTCACTTGCGTTAAAATAATACCTTGGTCTTCCTGTGGCGCCAATTCAGAAGAAGAGCCCGCATATAAGAAATAAATACTGGATAAAATCATTGCAGAAAAAACCCATACTAACGGCAAACAATCTAGGACGCGAGACAAACAGCCATGATAACCCATTTTCAATCGATCAAATTGATGATCGATATAATGCACAAATCTTTCTGTCACAGATCCTTTTGCAACGTGCTTTAAAGAGTATGCGCACATCATGGGAGACAACGTTAATGCGATCACTGCAGAGACTGCCACAGTGCCCGCTAATGTAAAAGCAAATTCAGTAAATAATGCGCCCGTTAAGCCGCCCATAAATCCAATCGGTACATAGACTGCAATTAACACGATAGAAATGGCAATAATAGGACTCGCCAGTTCTCGCGCACTCAACAGAGAGGCTGCAATAGGACTCTTTCCTTCATCCATATGGCGCTGTACGTTTTCAACTACAATAATAGCATCATCTACCACTAACCCAATCGCCAACACCATGGCCAACAGTGTCAGTAAATTCACTGAATAACCTAACGACAGCATGACGAATAACCCCCCAATTAAAGACAGAGGAATCGCCAGTGTAGGAATCGTTAAGGCACGCACTGAACCTAAAAATAAAAATACAACCACTGTCACAATTAAAAATGCTTGCCATAAAGCATCGACTACATCTTTAATTGAGCTGTTCACATAATCTGTCGCATCATAAACAATTTTCGCATTAAGACCATTAGGTAACTGTGCTTTCAGTCGTTCAAATTCCTGTCTGACTTGTCCAATCACCGTTAACATGTTAGCCGATGGCGTTAACTCAATACCAATATAAACCGCTGATTTACCGTCAAATGCGACAGATGTATTATAATTTTGTGAACCTAAGGTGACTGTTGCCACATCTTGCAATCGAATGATAGCACCGTTTTTTTGTGCCACCACTAAGTTCTTAAATTGATCCAATGTTTGACGGTCTGTTGTCGATCTTAAATTTAAAATAAACATTGTGCCGTCTGTTCTACCAGATGCAGAAATAAAATTATTATCCTTTAAGGCACTCGCTACATCCGCTGCACTCAAATTCACTGCTGCCAATTTTGCAGGATCTAACCAGGCACGCAAGGCAAAATTACGTTGCCCCAAAATCTGTGCATCTTGTACTCCATTAACTGCCTGTAATTTCGGTTGAACCACACGCAAGAGGTAATCATTAATTTCACTTTCATTTAATAACTGACTGTAAAACCCCAGATACATTGAATCAATCGACTCACCAATTGCCACACTCATGACAGGCAATTGTGAGTTGGTAGGCAATTGGTTTAACACAGAATTGACTTGCATATTCACCTGTGTCAAGGCTGCATTCGGGTCATAATCTAACAACAGATTAGCCTGAATCGTGCTTGTCCCAAAACTACTGACAGAGGTCATATAATCAATGCCGGTTGCTTGTGCAATTGCATTTTCAAGCGGTGTCGTAATATAAGCTGCGATCGTTTCTGGGTCTGCACCTGTGTACGTGGTTGAAACAGTGATCTGTGCGCTTTGCGTAAAGGGATATTGCAGAATGGGTAATAAACCCCACGCCCGTAAACCCAGCACTAAAATCAGTAAACTCAATACAATAGCCAATACAGGCCGTTTGATAAAAATGTCCGTAAACATAGTGGTTATCCTGTGGCCGAAACATGCGGATCTGGGTTATTACTAAATTGCACCTTATTATTAACGAACACTAAACTACCGTTTTTCAGTTTCATTTGCCCACTGCTGACAATGATATCCCCCGCCTTTATACCATCCACAATGGCCACCTGATCTCCACGCACGGTACCCGTTCGCACGAATTTTTGTTCTGCCATAAAAATCGGCTTACCCTCTTTCGATTGTGTCGTTTTCTTAAGCATATACACAATAGCACCATAAGGGTTATAGCTCACTGCTGTTTGCGGAATCATCAACGCAGGCTGTATTGTACCCACATCCGCCGTCACTGTCCCAAACATCCCCGCCTGTAATAACATATCGCGATTAGGTAACGTTGCTTCTATTTCTACATTACGCGTATTGGTGTCTACAGCGGGATTGATAGTTGTGACTGCTCCTTTAAAAATACGCTCTGGGTACGCATCTGTTTTCAAACTGACCTGTTGCCCGACTTGAAATTGTTTCAGGAATTGTTGCGGTACATAAAAATCTGCATAAATAGGATCTATCGTTTCTAACTGTGTTACCGTATCTCCTGGGTTGATATACTGGCCAGGATTCACAACACAAATCCCCACCCGACCTGAAAAAGGCGCACGAATTGTTTTTTTATCAACAGTTGCTTGTTGAGATGCAACCTCTGCCAACTCAGACTGTAAGTTTTCACGATCGGTATCCACTGTTTCTTGACTGACAGCACCCACAGCAAGCTGTTTTTTATCGCGCGTATACGTAATCTGTGCGAGTTTTGCTTTCGCCTGTAAACTGTGTAGTGTCGCGATTTCAGGATCTGCATTGAGTTGAACTAAGATATCTCCTTTCGTAACAGAAGAACCGGGTTTAAAATAAATCTCCTCTATCATCCCCGCTAATTGGGTCGTCACATTCACACCAAAGATGGCACGCAGACTCGCAACCGCTGTTTTTTGTGCCTGCAAGGGACTCGTAGCAACCTGCCAAGAAGAAACCGTCATGACAGGATTTTTGTTAGCCAATAATTTTTGCTTTAACGCATTAATTTCTAACATCTTGATAAAAGTAATCAATGCAAATAAAGCACCCATACACACCACAACGACGACAATGCGTTTTTTCAGAGAAGCATTTTTCTTCTTGGACAAACGATTCTTGCTCATGATATCGAACCCTTGTTATGATTCCACCACCCACCACCTAATGACTGAAATAAAGCAACCGTGTCTGTATAACGACTCGTTTCTGCTAAGATGCGCTGAATATGTGCTTCTTGGTACTGTGCCTCTGCACTTAATACGGCAGAATAACTTGCCCCACCCAAGTGATGTTGTTGTTTCGTTAAATACCAAGCATTGTGTGTAGCCACTTCCGCTAAACGACGGCGCTCAAATAATTTAGCATCTTCCTCTATCGCTCTTAACGAGTCTGCAACATTCTGAAACGCTTGCAAAACAGTTTGTTTATATTGTGCTAAGGCCGTTTTATATTGTTCAATAGCCATTTGTCGATAAGACCACAAAGCGCCGCCATTAAACACCACTTGACTCAATCCCGCCGCAACAGACCATACATCACTAAATGATGAGAACCCCGAGGAACCAGTCCCTGAAATACCATATGCACCGGTCAATTTAATTTGCGGCAACATATTGGCAGTCGCAACACCAATACCGGCACACGCCTCATGTAACAAAGCTTCTGCCTGCTGAACATCGGGTCGATGTGCCACTAACTGTGATGGAATACTCAAGGGAATATGGCTCGGCAATACAAAATCGTGTAAAGCCAAGTGAGGCAAGTTTGCTTCACTGGGAAGCTCTCCTAATAAAACCGCTAAGGCATTTTTTTCTTGCGCTAATCTCTTTTCTAAGGGTGGCAAATTCGCTTGTGCAGTCGCTAATGTACTTTCTTGAGAAAAAATGTTTTGATCCGATACACCACCCAACTTCAATTGTTGTTCGAAAATCTGTAATAACCGTTCTTCAGCTGCAATCAAATCTTGCATTGCAGCGACCTGTGCTTCTAGTGAGGCAACCGTAATGGCTGTGGTAGAAATATTGGATTCTAAAGTTAAGTAAGCCGCAATCCATTCATATCGCTTATAATCAACCTTGGCGCGATATTGTTCAACTTGACGTCTTTGGCCACCCCAAATATCCAGTATGTAAGACACCCCCACATTGACATTATACAAATTAAACTTATTACTCGACTGATTGAGCCCCAAGCTACCGATATTAAATTGCTGTTCTTCATCCTGCCCATTCAAAACAACAGAGGGTGTTAACAATACGCCGGTTTCAGCGCTTAATGTCTCTTCCGCAGCCCTTAATGCCGCCTTTGCAGCCACCACAGTTTGATTATTTTTGAGGCCTCGTAAAATTAATTGATCTAACGTCTGTGAATGGAATAATTCCCACCATGTGGCAGAAATGTCCTGACCGAGTTCCAAATACTGTGTATTACCCGCTGTCCCCGCATGCGCAATGCTGGCCGTCTTGTTAGCAGTTTTCTCATGCGTATAAGAAGGCGTATTCGGTGCCGCCGGTGCTTTAAAATCAGGCCCAACAGCACAGCTAGCCAGTAATGTCCACCCTACATAACCCACTGCGTGTAAGACGATGCGCGCTTTTATTGTCATCCTTGACATAGGCACCCTTCAATAGAGTTGTCTTTATTTTAGACTCCCAATGTCCCAGTGTAGGAGAAGTGCACAGAAAAAGCAATTGGGCTTCATAGAATACGTGATCTTAAAACAGTAAGTACTTGTTTTTATAAAAAAATAAAGGCAACCCCGATTAATATACGACGTATCGTATATTAATCTTGATTATTTTACGATGCGTCGTATAATAATCAACATCTCATTAAAAAGGGCCTCCACAATGCAGCGAATTTATGATGCCATTTTGCAGTCTCATCTCACTGCGTATCAAGAAATGCTCTTTCTATCGGGTCCCCGGCAAGTTGGGAAGACTACCGTGAGTAAACATATTAAAAAGCTCAGTGAGCACTTCACTTACTTAAACTGGGATAATGAAGATCACAGAAAAATTCTCTTAGAAGGGCCATCTACCATTGCCCAATATGCACATTGTGATGTGCTCACAAACACAAAACCCATTATTGTTTTCGATGAAATTCATAAACGACCTGAATGGAAAAATTTCTTAAAAGGTTTCTATGATTCCTATGGACAAGATACCCGAATACTCGTTACAGGAAGTGCGCGCCTCAATGTTTATAAACAAGGCGGGGACAGCCTCATGGGACGCTACTTTCCCTACCGGATGCATCCACTATCAGTTGCAGAATGCGTACGTACAGAGCTACTCCCATCAGAAATTGCTGAACCTAGCCCCATCAATGAAATAGATTTTCAGGCCCTTTTGGAATTTGGCGGTTTCCCTAAGCCATTTATTCAACGTGATCCTCAATTTAGTGTACGTTGGAAAAACTTGAGAAAACAACAACTCATCCAAGAAGATATTCGGGACATCAATGTGATTCACGACCTCAATCGACTGCAAATATTAATGGATCTATTAAAACAACAAGCCGCAAAACAAATTACATATAGCACACTCTCAAAACTGATTCGCGTATCTATTGACACGATTACACGCTGGATCGAAGTATTAGAAGCATTTTATTATTGCTATCGTATTCGACCCTGGTCCCATAATATTGCACGCTCCTTAATTAAAGAACCCAAAGTTTTCTTATGGGATTGGTCACTGGTTGAAGACATCGGCGCAAGGGCTGAAAATTTCATAGGTACACAATTATTGAAAGCCGCTCAATACTGGACAGATCGCGGCTTTGGAGAATATGATCTTTTCTATATCAGAACACTTGAAAAAAAAGAAATAGATTTTTTGATGTCAAGAAACGGAAAAGCGTGGTTCTTAGTAGAAGTTAAGTTATCAAACAACCAACATATCAGCCCGCATCTCAGTGAATTCCAAAAACAATCCGGTGCAAAACATGCTTTTCAAGTTGTTGTAGATATGCCATACGTTGATCAAAATTGTTTTTTAAACGAAAAACCAACAATTGTACCTGCTAAAACGTTCTTATCACAACTGGTTTAATAAGCTTTCCCATAAGAGGCTTTCATTGATGCCTGACGAAACCCCCAGAACTCGCCGTGCTTCAAGTGCGCGTGACAACGCCTGCCGAACCCGATCGACAGACCAAGCACCCACAATTTGACGCAACTGCGGCTCACAGTCTCGATGAGTCCAATAAGCAGCGGGTACACCGCAATAAGCACGTTCAATATCTACTAAGACAGAAATCCAAACCAATAACCAACGCCCACCCTTATGTGAAGCAACCCATTCCTCACAGACTTGACTATCTAACCAACTGCGTGACACCAGTAAGTCCCGCAATTGACGCATACATTCTCCACGCAATGCCAACCCCTTCGCAGCATACCATTCTTGTGCAGCCAATGGGCCTCCATCCGCTAAACATAATAATACCCGCGCTTCTAAGGCGGATAACTGGGGCACTTCCGAAACTAACCAAGCTAATGCGGCTGATTCATCCGTCACTGCACACCGAACACGCTGACATCGACTGATAATGGTTGGCAATAACCGTGCAAATGCGGCAGTCCATAATACAAATAGGGTTGATTCGGTTGGTTCTTCTAACGTTTTTAACAAGGCATTACTGGCCGCAACATTTAAGGCTTCCATCGGCCCCATGACAATGACGCGCAATCCACTGCGATGCGTTGTCTGCGGAGCGTCTGCTAATCGACTCCGAATGGTATCAACCTTAATGGTACGACTCCCTTCTTCCGGCTCAATCACCCAATAATCGGGATGCGTACCGGCAGCCACCCAGGTACACCCAACACATTGACCACAAGCACCCTGGGGAGAAGGGTGATCGCATAATAACCAGCCCCCCACATGCGCAGCCAATTCACGCTGCCCTACACCATTCACCCCCGATAGCAACACGGCTTGAGGACGCCGCGTTTCCAGTGACTGGTGCAATTGTCGCCAAGTCGACGCTAACCAAGGAAAAATCATAGCCACCCTCGTGTATGCATAGCAGCAACAATGTGTTGGTGTACCACATCAACCGGTTGCAATGCATCTACTACGCAAAAACGTTCCGGCATACTGTGAGCACGCATTAAATAGACTGCTCTTACCCGTTCAAAGAAATCACGACGCTCTTGCTCAATCCGATCTAACGCATCACCCCGTGCTTGTATACGCGCCATACTGACTTCAACCGGCGCATCCAAAAGAATCGTTAAGTCTGGATGCATATCCCCCAAAGTCCATTCCGCCAACGCCTCAATACGGTCTAACGGCAATTGCCGCCCTCCCCCTTGATAGGCAAAGCTAGCTTCTACAAAGCGGTCTGCAATCACCCACTCCCCCACCGATAAAGCCGGCTGAATAACCTCTGCCACATGCTCTGCACGCGCCGCAAATAGGAGTAACAATTCCGCATCCGAGCATACAGGATGGTGACTCGATAAGATCCAATCCCGCACATGCTCTCCTAAGGCAGTCCCCCCCGGCTCACGCGTCACACGATGCGGAATATTGCTTGCGGTTAATAAAGTCCGTAATCGCTCACGCTGGGTGGTTTTTCCAACCCCCTCAATCCCTTCTAAGACTATGAAACGCCCCGGTGATAACATCGCTTGTTTCTCCTCCCAAAGGTCCGCCAAAAGTCCGAGATTGTAACATATTACCCACGCCAATTACCCGGGCCAACGGAAAAATACAGCGACTTGACTGATAAACCACTTCTTTAATACAATAGTCTTAATTAGAACGATTAAGCCGCTAAAAACGAGTTAAATGATCTAAAAAAGACAATTATGAATCAAATATTCACACCGCAAGAATTAGAAGTACTGCTGGGTGAGCACTTAAAAATGTTGCGCCTACAGAAGAATCTTGATCGACGAACACTGTGTACCCAGGCTGGGATTAGTGAAAGCGCCTTGAGGCATCTTGAAGGAGGCACTGGATCGACCTTGAAGACACTGATACGAGTAGTAAGGGCGCTTGATCGAGAAAGTTGGTTAACTGGTATTGTGCCACAAGTCAGTATTAATCCGTTGCACATGGCTCGAGACAAACAACCACGACAACGTGCAAGCAGACGAAATTATGACAAAAAAGAAAAAGACTGACCCTTACAAACGGGTTGAACGAATTGAAGTATTTCTTTGGGACAAATTTGTAGGCGCTGTTGCGCTCGACCCCAAACTAGACTACTACGTATTTGCATACGACAAACAATTTGGCAAAAGCGGCATTGAAGTTTCCCCCCTACACATGCCACTCAATGACACAGAAAAACTCTATATTTTTACAGAATTACCGGTCGCAACTTACAAACGATTGCCTGCAATGTTGGCGGATGCGCTACCTGATGACTTTGGGAATGCATTGATTGATCGTTACATGGCTGACAATGGTATTGCGCCCAATCAAGTGACGCCATTGGATCGCTTAGCCTATATGGGCAAGCGTGCCATGGGTGCGCTTGAATTCAAACCCACCCGCGGACCCCGCACACAAAAGCCCACTGCTTTAGAGATGGGAAGCCTTGTCACCGAAGCCAGAAAATTACTTCATGGAGGCAGTATTCAAGATGACAACCATACCCGTGCCACGTTAAGGAGTATCATCGAAGTCGGCACATCGGCAGGAGGGGCTCGCGCTAAAGCGGTCATTGCATGGAACCCTGAAACACACGAAATACATTCCGGACAAGTAGAGACAGAACCGGGTTTTGAACATTGGCTTTTAAAATTTGATGGAATGGGTGCAGATAAAGAACTCGGGCCCACGCAGGACTATGGTCGAATCGAATATGCCTATTATTTGATGGCGATAGCAGCAGGCATTACCATGCCAGAGTCTCGTTTACTGCAAGAAAATGGTCGCGCCCATTTTATGACTAAACGCTTTGATCGAGAAAACAAAAATATCAAACATCATATGCAGACTTTATGTGCCTTAAATCATCTAGATTACAAGAAAAAGGCCACTAACAGCTATGAACAACTGTTTATGACCATTCATCAACTTTCTCTGGGACATAACGCATATGTCGAAGCATTTCGACGGATGGTCTTCAATATCATGGGGCGTAATTGCGATGACCACACTAAGAATTTTTCCTTTCTATTGCGCCAAGACCATGGGTGGGAACTAGCGCCCGCATATGATATCTCATTTGCCCATAATCCAGAGGGAGAGTGGACCAATCAGCACTTGATGTCAGTGAATGGAAAATATAATCACTTTACAAGAGCTGATATACTGGCCGTTGCAGATCGCTTCGGCATTGGCGAAGCAACACAGGTCATACGAGACATCAGAAGCGCCATCACTGACTGGCCATCATTTGCAAAAACAGCTGCAGTCACTCCAAAAGAAATAGACCGAATTCGCAATCTGCACGTGATGCTGGATACCTGATACTAAAACCATTTCTTCCGACGAAAATACCACAACATGCCAACTGTGGTCAGCAACATAACGCCTAATACGGCCGGATATCCCCATCGCCAATGCAATTCTGGCATATCTTCAAAATTCATACCATAAATACTGGCTAAAAATGTAATCGGAATAAACAGTGTCGCAATAATGGTTAATACTTTCATCACCTCATTCATACGATGCGTTAAACGCGACAAATACAGTTCCATCAAACCGGATAACACATCACGAAATGTTTCTAATGCATCGATAGCCTGCACACTGTGGTCATATGCATCTCGCAAATACACCCGCGTGAAAGGATGAATAAAGGGGGTCTCTTCTCGCAATAAATGACTCATCACATCACGCACAGGCCATAAAATCTTTCGTAATCCCAATAATTGCCGTTTCATTTCATATAAGCGCGGATATAACGTACGTGACTCCTGCACACTCACACGAGATACTAATTGTTCTTCTGTGTCTTCAATAGCGTCCCCCATGCGCTCTAAAATGACAAATGACTGATCCATCATGCTATCTAAAATACGATAGGCTAGATAGTCAACACCTTGTTCTCGTAATCGTTGTTGCGGACTCGCAAATAGACGTTCTCGCATCGTATCAAATAAATGCGTCGCTCGATCTTCAAACAATAAAACAAACTGTTTGCCAATCACAACACTGACTTGTACTGCATCAAAATGCGCCTCTTCTTCTGGCCATAATAAGGCATAAAATGCTATGAATAGATATTCTTCAAACGATTCCACTTTCGGACGCTGACTTACATTCAGAATATCTTCAACCGTCAATGGATGTAATTCATAATGTGCTGCAATCGTTTTGATGAGTACCACATTTTGTAACCCCGTCACATGCACCCAGGTATACCCTCCCGGACTAAACTGTACCTCCGCTAATGCCTCTGGAAAAACGTCTTTTACTGACTCTTGAATATGCTGATGATCATACGACACAACGCGCAACTGTGTTGGCTGCGTGGAAAGCCCAGTATACACAAATGTACCCGGAGATTGCCCCGCCTTATGCACCCGCTGCTTTAAGCCCAGCGTATACCCAATGCTGCTTTGCTTATGTTGCTTAGCCATCCTTGCTCCCCATCAGTATTGCACTGCTTGTATCATCCCACAGCAACGCGTGATACGAAAGAGCCCCTTACACTCACCCTGCTCTTCGCCGATACAGTAATGCCTCTTCCCAATGCGGCCGTAAAATAATAGGCTCATCGGCCAAGTCTGCCACAGTACGGGCAATCTTAAGGATACGCTGATAAGCACGCGCCGACAATTGTAAT
>Ga0155640_1007_pt1 | contig 14634 bp, 8 predicted proteins | sample RifCSPhighO2_12_FD_107297 | JGI IMG/M metagenome (GOLD analysis project Ga0155640, IMG submission 107297) | Gammaproteobacteria bacterium RIFCSPHIGHO2_12_FULL_45_9 | reverse complement strand
CTATTTGTAACGCATTTCAATAATGTGCGCTTGTGGGTACAAAATGATGGTCGCTTTTTCTTGCACTTGCAGTGTCACGTCCAGTAAAAGGTCTGCCAGCATTTCATTGTGCGCATGGAGTGTAACCAACACGGGGATCGCGGGTTTATGGCCGACAATCCGGGTACGATAATGGGCTTTTTGGGCAATTTGATTGAGTAATGGCTCAACAGGACCCACCCAATCGAGCGAAGCTTGGTCTGCCATACCAATCGCTGCCGCATCTACACTATGGGGTGCCTTCACGCCCGGATGAGTGGCTATCTGAATCGCAGAGAGTTGTTGCAAAGAATGGTCAACGGATACCGCCGCTTCTGCCAAGGCAGACTGGGCATTCTTGTCAGCAACGGGGCCAGGGGCGCTATCGGTGGTGACGTAATGTAGACGTAAATCCACTGTTTTCTGTTCCGAACTACAACCGCTAAGGATTAAACTGAATAACCCGAGTGAGATTCCTGCTAATGCACTGCGTGTCGTTATCTGCATGGCTTGCCTATTCCTATTCCTAATGCCTAATTAATCATATAGTTACTGATATGGTTACTGGGTTGGGAATCATCCCACGGCTGCCTTGCTATTCCAACTATCCTTAAAAATTACCTAGATTTTAGACTGCAAAGCTTAAGGGAGAATTAACTTAGAACCCTCTCTTGAGGGATTCTGAGTGTGCGCGCATAGTAAAAGACTTGCACAAATAGGAGGGGGGTATGCCGGTAACAACATTGGATGCGCGTTTAACCGCTAGCTTAGAAGGATTAGCGGCTTTGAGGGCAAAGTCTATGCCGAGAAGGGCGGGTCTGGCTGAACGGTTGCATTTGTGGTCTACAGTGCCTGATAGAGAACCGGCAGTGGCTGAAATGATACAGGCAACTTGTACGGAAGGTATTGATATTTTGAATGGAATGCAAATCATTTGGCGTGACTGTGGCGCGGATTGGCAAGAACGTATTGCGCCTTTACCCCATTTTTGGCGCTTATTAGACCGGTGTCGGGCAGAATATGGATGGTGGCGGGAAGTATTGCCTTTATTAGAGGCGGTGTGTCGGGCGTGGATTTTGCAGTTGAGACCCCAGCTATTGGCGACAAATGGGGAAGCCTTGAATAGTCTCGATCTATCAACGCGTAAGCGGCAGATGGCCACTATCTTAGGGGTGTCATATGGTGCTGAAACAGGGGGATGGTACCTGTTATCGATGACGCAATTACGTTCTCCGTTCTTAAATCCCCATGTGCCTGCAGACCAATGGCCCGCCCCTTATGTGCGCGCACGGGCACATGCGCGGGTACGCAAAATGCAGCCTTATGTGAAGCCAGATGCGACCTTGTTATGTTTTTTAGAGGGAGTTTTGGAGGATGCGCGGGGGAATACGGTCTGTGAATGGGCATGGTGGGGGGAGGGCGCAGAACCGCAATGGGAGGAGTTTCAGCAGAATGACAAGACCTATTGTCGGGTAACGTTACCGTTGATCGCACATTTTGTGGAAACGGGGCCACTTTCTTTGGGATTAGTATCAGCGGTTGCGGTGCAAGAAGCAGGTCAGTACTGTTGGGATCATTTGGCTATTGAGTCTTGGTTGGTGGCTTATATCTTGCGGGTGGGGGACCCTAAGGCAACCGCATGGGTTCCTCCTGCAATTTGGCGAACAGGCTGGACTTCCGTGATGTTACCCTTGCTGCCACAAGATTTCTTGTTGCCACCAGAGCCTGTATGGCGGCAGATCAAGCAGGAATTGAATGAGGCTTATTTAGTGGGTGAAACGGATCATTATCTGCGGCGTCGTTTGCAAAGTGGGCATTTCGCGACCCTCGTAGAATGGGGCATTCAAGAGCCAGATGAGGGGTTAGACTTTTTACGGCGTCCAGAGTTATTTGATTTCTGGTCTGATTTATTGTTGCTGCCGCCACAGAGTCGAGAAGTAGAATATCCACCGCCATTTGAGCAGAAACTGTATGTGCATGAAGTGGCTTGGTATAGCCTACAGGGGAAGCGACCGCCCAATACCCTGCCAGAACGTCATCCGTTTGCCATTTTTGCGGGTCGTTATATGGTACAACAGGCTGAGAAGGCGCCTCCTCCGTTACAGCAAGCATATTGGGATCGTGCGGCTTTTTATGGTGCAGGTGAAGTGGCATTATGGGAACTGAAAAAACGGTGGGAGACGCCGGCGTTATTACAGGATGTGCCATGGCTGGTGCTGCAGGCTCAATTAACGGAACAGATGGCGGTTCATTGGGTGGTAGGGCATGTTTTGGCGTTTTTGACAGGGGTTGCATATACACGAGCAGGGAATACACTGCCCGAAGCGGATGTGGTTTGGTGTTGGATGCAGCTGCATATTGGACGCATATTAGCGCCTTATTGTTTGCGTGTTACGATGAATGCACAATTGTGGCCGATCATTTCGCAATTGTTTCCTGATATACCTGATCTCGCTTGGGCTGCTTTAGAAAATGTAGGCCGTCTGTATATGCCAGAAGTGAAGGTGGATCCAGTCCACATCGCGCATGCGGTGTCTTCTTTATTAGGGTGTATGCCGGCCGTGTTCCGTGCGAACTCTATGCAGGAAATTTTGCGTGCTTCAGAAGTGCCGGCGCAACACATTGTGGAAGGCTCTTTGCGAGATCTGGTGCAACCGCCTACCCCCACAGCGCGCGGAGGCAGGCGCTCATCGTCACTGAATTTGTGGGGGAGACAGGGTTCGGAGCGTCGTCAACCGCAAGAGTTGGTGACGCGATCTGAGCCTATTTTATCCTAAGGACGGTGTCAGTGCTGAATCCGGTAGCAACGTATCTGTGACGGTGTGTGGCCACGATAACAAAGGGGTGGGTGCTGAAGAATCAGTCGACCGTGTGTCTGTTGCTGTGTGCAGCGAGGATTGGCTCATAAACGTATGGCTAAATCGGCGACGACTGATGGGTGGTTGTTCTAAGTGGGGGAGCGTGAGGGGAAATGCAGGGGGGTCCCAGGCCTCAAAATCATCTAGTATTTCTGGGGTATTTGCTGCATCAATGCGTTCTGCTGCAGCTTCAAAAAAAGGAATGCCACAACTGAACGCGAGTGCTTGTGCAAACAGTGGGCCTAATTCATAGTCTTGATGCACTTTAATAAACAATACGTGCGGTGAAGGATTTTCGGCGGTACTCAGCATTTGTATTTGAATCGTGGTGAGTGGTGTGGGTGTCGTACTCGTGCCAATGTGTTGTCCGCTGAGTGGTACTGTGCAGTGACAGAGTGTCATATTGGCATGGTCGATGGGAATTAATAATTCAATGCGGTGTGGAATTTCAGGTCGACTGATAGAGTAGAGATACGGTTTTTCGTCTGTCCCAAAAAAACCTAGAAATTTTAAGATGGTGGCCAACATGGTTTGATTGTACGGAATAATCTGATTGACAGAGAGTCCAATGCGTTCTGCTAAGAGAGATAATGCTTCCCAGGAGTGCGGTGTATCTAAACAATCTAAGGCGGGGACACCGCAAATCGTAGTCGGAAACCGGCCAATATCGATTAACCATTGCGCCAAATGTTGGTCTGGTGTGCGGGGGTAATCGGCATACAGATCGCCTCGTTCTTTTAGGCGAGCGATGATATTAATGATCTCTGGAATCGGGACATTACTATAGTTCGTGGCACAGACAAAGGGATAATAGACATCTCGTAGGGGAATACAGAAGTATCCGGTTGCATGATTATAGAGGCTTTCTAGCTTATTGTATTGCTGCATTAACGGTGTCTGTTGATTTAAAAATGCAGCATCCAGTGCTAAAAATGCTTGTTGTATGGTGGGTTCTTCTAAAAGATGAGCGAGGCGGCTGCCCCGATGTAACATTTTTTCAAGTGTTGGTACTAAATCTTCTGCATGGGCCAGGAGCCAGTAGCGGTGTCGTTGCTCAGGTGAAAAATAACTCTGATAATAGGGGAGTGGCTTTTGCCTATGTTGTGTTAGTGCTTTTTTGAGTGCAGTGAGTGAATCATAGAGATGATGCGCCAGTTGTGTATTGGTTTTCTGAGGAACGCGTTTCTCCATGTAAGTTTGCAGGGCTGCTTGAATTTCTTCGATCTCTCCCAATGCTGCCATGAGGGGTGATTCTTCAGTTTGTGTGTACAACGCCAAGCGTTTATCTGCAGAACGTGGGCGTATCGTGTTAGGTGAGTCGTTTGGAGAGATCTGTGTAATCGTGGTTGCAGGATGATTGGGGCTCAGTTCAGCCGTGGTGTCCCGTTCATATAAGGGGGAGGTGGCTGTTAGGGTAGAAAATACAGTATCTGTTCCACTGCTGTCGTCAGAGTGCTTTCTTATCATCGCAGTCCTCCTGATAATTTTTGTTCACATGCTGAAGAAAGGCTTAAATCTTTATGGATCATTGCAATGCGATATGATGCTGCATTATAAACGATTTTGCAAAGAGTTATGAGTCCGACAGGAGGAGGTTGTTATGTGGACTACGTTATCTGTAGAAGAGATGCATCACATATTTTCCTTTTTATCTTTGCAAGATGTGAAATCTGTGAGTGAAACAGCCAGTGAAAATGTTTTGCTGGTGCAGGATGCCAGAAAAGCGTTTTTACAGCGTATTTATCATTCCCTTCTGCTCGAGATGAAATCCCTGGATATACAGGATACGCCACTTTATTTTTCGACTTTTGTGCAAGAAAATTTATTACATGATCCTGCATCTTGTATTGCGAATGACGCTATGGCGCGTGAAGGAGAGATCAATTTTAAGAAAATTTATTTGTTTTCGTGGAAGAAATATATTGATGTTCACTCTTTATTCTTAATGCGATTATCGGCGCGATATGGCAAGTCACCTGTTGTGAGATTGCGAGCGCGTGAAAGGTTAGCGTTTATCATGTCAATAGTGGATCAGGATACCAGGAGTCGTTTAAAAGAGGACATACAGTATAGGATCAATACGATATCTTTTCGCGATATGCTACAAAGACGTGGTGCGTTATTGAGTTCAGCATTCGCTGTAAATAGGGATCCAGATGACGATTCAAACGCAGTGTTTTTATTATTGATGATGCGGTCAGAGTTGCCAAAATTTGTCGACTCTTCGGTAGAGGATTTGGAGCCAGAAACGCTAACATGGATTTCAGAATTATTTCGAGAAACGGTTTACCGAAACGGCGCGGAATTGAGAGAATTTTTGAGTGCTTGTGCACATGATGAGATCATTCCCTCTTGCATGAGTCAATTGTGGGCGCGTGTTTTTTCAGATATTACACAAAGTCATCCATTACAATTACAGTTATTATGTGTATTGATGTCAGTTTCAAAAGAGATTGGTTTGTTGACGTTAGCTTGTATTCAAGACTATATCTTGCAGCTACAGCCATTTCCATATGTTTTTGAATATTATTTTCTATTGAAGATCATGATAGATTGTTATTTAAGAGGCATTCAATGCGAAAAGCAGCGATTAGCAGTCATTGTGAGTTTAGTGAATATGGATCGTTACTTAATTAATGCAGATATGATGCGTTTCTATTTTAAGCATGCAGATATTGCTTCTGTGTCGTTGAGAGTATCGGGTGTGTTACTGGAATTGGATCGATTGTTGGAATTTGATCGATTGTTTTATCCAATTGAATGCGATGCCGATACTGCGCATGCTGCCGAAATTTTTTTTAGGGATGGCGTTTTTGACTATACTGCAATGATAGGGGAGATATTGTATGCTTATACTGATGAGCCTGATCGTTTGAACCAGGTATTTATCGAAGTGGTTTTGCCGAAATTGTTACAGTGGATTGATAGTGGTGCTGCTGATGGGTGGTTTTTATTGAATAAAATCGTATCGTGCTTAGTGAGGTTGCCGGACAGTTACTTTTTTCAAGCGGGGTGCTTAGCACTGTTTGGCTTAATTGCTGCAAAACAGAGACAGAGTGATTTCACAGTTTGGCCGGATTTTGGCGTGCAGCATGTTTTTGTGTATCGTTTAGAAATGGCGAATCCCCATCAGAATGTGATTGCATTTCGTGATGTAATAGATGCATGGCGAAATAAATTAACATTCAGAATTCAGCGAGCATTGGAGATGAGCATGATAAGTCAGTATGACACGTGGCATCGTATGGGTGATGTGTTGTGGTTGACTCATGTGAGTGAAGTACAGGAAGTCGTGACTCAATTGCCTGATGTAGAGCGAGAAACCTTGTTTTCTCAGGGCTTGATGCACAGCCTTTTTAACCCTATGAAACAGAAAATAGGCGCTTATCTTGCAGGAAGGGAGAGTAGTATGCATATGCGTGCGTTCTTTACGCGTCTCTACCGCATACCCCTATTGGTACTTGCTCAGCTTGGTAAGCCAGGCTATCTCGATTTGGCGCAATCATTAGATGCTGAGCTTAAGAGGCTTTATGCGCATCATATGGCAGTCAATTTAATGACGCAGCGTATTCCGCATGCAGTGCACCAGTCTGTACTCGTTTCGTGGTCTGTGCATGTGCACACTATCTTGAGAGGTGAGATTTCACCTATGCGTAATGCGACTGCGATCAGTCAAAGTGTTTATAGGTGGGATCTTAATGTATTACGTGAATATATCCAGATACGTTACGGCCAACGCATGGCAGATGTTTCGATATTTTTCCAGCGGTTATTTTCGCATGATGTATTGGGGCCTATTTTTTTTAACACAGTGCCTGTGCAAAAATGGTATCAGAATCTGCCTGTAGCACTCAGGAGATACGCGATTGAAGGATATAGTCGTATCCTGCGTACCCAGCCGTTAACTGAGTTTTTGCAGCAATATGTGGCTGCGCCTGATATGATGCGCGAAATAGGTGGATCGTTTCAATTAATGAAACGCGTGTATAGTGTACCGTCTTTTGCTATAGACAATCATTATCAAGCGCTCATGGGGCATTTTTCTGTTTTAATGTTACATCCACAGGTGCGTATACGTTTCCAAGAAGAGCGTGAATTTGTAGCGCAACTCTGTGATCAATGGGATCGCTATTCAGTCAATTCATTAATGGGCACACAAAGCGCCAATCGTTTTTTTGGTGAGCCTGAAGGTTCTTCCAGTGTTCAGCTCATGAGGCGGATTCAAGGGTTGTTGTCTCATGAAGGGGTGCTGACTGAGCGTAAAATGATAAAATTGGGTGTGCTATGCAAGATTTTAGATCACTGGGATGCGTGGCATAAGAAAGGGGAATCTTACGTATTCCATACTGTCATACTGAGAACGATATTGGAATCCTTGTGTCATGAGTGGCCTGATCAAACTGCAATAGCCTCGATAGGAGAAGAGGCGTGGATAGCGTATGCCTATCAAGCGCTATATGCAGGAATGCAATCCCGTACGGGAGAATTCTTAAAAGTGTTAGAACAAAGGGGATTATTGCAAGATAGTATTCGCCCACTATTTCGTTGTTCAATAACGTAATGTCTTGCCTGATCTGCGAATTGACGCACCATTAAAGTAATCCGAGATTATAAAATAACCCGAAGTTAGGACAGCCCTGGAAGTTAGGATATTTTCACTTGAATGATGCAAATGGGCGGCTTAAAATAGGCTTTAGCTTTGCTTAACGTTTTATGGAAGTAGCTTAACAAAAAACGATTTTTGTAAGCATTTGTCCGTTTTTATTGGCAGTTTTTCTCAATTGCGTGTGAGATATTTCGCTTTTTTCTGAAATGCAACGCGCTAATCTATTAATATAATAGAAAAGTTTTCTTAACGTTCAATTTATAGACAAAAATAGCGCTCTTAAGGTGAGATTTTTGCGCTCATTTCGGTTACGATGGGTTTCGTTAGGGAATGCAAGAATCAGGGATGACTCACTCACAGTTTGGAGTCACTGATGAACACACGGTATGAAGATGAAACAGTTTTACTGAGCAAGTTGTATGAATACGCTGTACAGCTGGATGAACCGATTGCTTTTCAAGAAACGGTCCGTCAATTAGAAACGCAATGCACACCCGCAATGCGAGCAGAAGTCGCACGTCAATGTGCCACGTGGATCACAGCACAAGCAGAGATTACGGTACAAGCAGCCTTATTAAAGGGATTGCTGTACCATGAAATTGCGAAGCAACCCAGCACACCTTGCCGCGGAAAATCTTTAGCACGTGCTGTGCATCAACAGTTGTTGCTGCAACACAATGAGACGCTGACCGTCGCAGCACTCAGTACCCCAGCAGATTGTCTGAACATTCAAATTCCGCTCTGCATCCGAATCGCCTTTCAAGCTGTGCGATATGATCAAGCGACTAAGTTATATCACTTAGAATTAGTGCGCGCTTCTTTCCCCTTGCATGCGGAACGTCAGATCATTGCACAGTTGTTATTGGCCGAAATCAAATATTTTGTGACAGCCACAATGGCCGAGCATCATGCAGATGTGCGCAATCGGATGAATTATAATACCCAGGATGCTATATTTTCCACGTTGTGCAAACATACGGAAAAAGTGTTGTATGGCATTGAAGAAGTGGCAATACAGTCTTTTGAAGCAGCTTGTATGGGGCTGCATGATAAAGCGGCTTCAGAGAACTTCTTGCCCGTTTTAGGCTGTCCCTATCGTGTGGCAGACCTGGAATTACGCTTAGAGCAGCAAGCGCAATATTTTGCAGATTTATTTCTTTATCATGCAGTAACCGGTCATGTGGACGCCATGCGACAGTTTTTCTACGGTCATCTACATGCCCGTGTGTTTGATCCGCAAGGCGTGAATACGTATGGGACTGCTTCCGTTGCGGCGATGCATTGGCAGGCAGCACGAGGAGAAAGAACCCGTGGAGAGGACCCTGATGAGAAACTACCCGACACAGACCCCCGTATTGAGCGTAATTTAGATCCAGAACGGTTAGCACATCAGGAAACATCGCGTATTCTCTACCGGGATATTCTGCTTTTATTGCATCTGCCAGATGACATCTTGACAGAAGAATTGTCTATTGAAACGAAGCAGACACTGAAAAATGCGTTGCAAGGGATATGGCACACCATCTTGAGTACAGTACAAGTGAATCTGCAGAATATGTCAACAGAGTGTTTAGTGGGTGCAGCAGCATTACAACAGATGAGCCATGATCATGTGGAACTATTGCGTTTGTGTTGGCAGCCACAGGTAGCGCAATATGTTGAGATGATAGACACTGCATCCACTTTACGTAGTTTAATTCACAGCTTATATATCACGTTGTATCCTGTGTGTTTGCTAGAAGTGGCGTGTCCTGAATTGAGTACAACCCACGAATTATTTTATGATGATTCGGTGCGTGTACAATTTGATGATAGGAATTACGCGATTGGCCATGCAGTGGATGCAGCCGGGGATACGCTCTTACATCATGCCTTGCGTCAATATGCCCAATTACCGAGTATCATGCGACGTCGCGTGCAGCTGTTATGTTTGTTCAGTCATCCAGATGCCTGCAATCAAGCAGGTGAAACACCGCAAATGTATGTGACAGAAAAGACACCTGATTACACGGTGTTGATGGATTTGTTAGATCAATCCAGACAGCAGGGTGTGCGCTTTTATGAAGCGCGCAAACGTATCCTCAATATCCGAAATGCACTGCGGGCCGGTGAGACAGGTGTAGATCTTGTCGCTGAAACGAAGCGGTTAATGCCTGTGGAGCAGTATTTAGCAACACATCGAGTGTATCGTTGGTTGCCTCGTATTGTGCACAATCCTAAACGGATTGATGAAGCATGGGCATATCTCAAAGCGTTAGAACAGGGCCGTGTAGAACGCATGATGGGCTTAGATGATGTATTGGCGGTGTTTGATGCCATACGCGCAGGCGCTGAATGGGGCTTTTTCAAGCAATGGGGTTCGTGGCTACATCAGGGAGTATTCGATTATAGCAGTCCCTTCCGGGAAAGCGATGAACGATGTGTGCAAGCAGGAAAACCGAGCTTAAATCGAGGCGATTGGATTGTGGAACGACGTCGTCAAAGTGCAGGAGAGCGTCATGCCCAAGAACGTGCGGAAGCGAATTTCAGGGATAAAGAGGAGGCAGAAGCCAGGGCAAGAGCTGCGGAGGCACGAGCGGAAGCTTCTAATCAAAGAGCGGAGGTTGCAGAGCAAAAGGTCGAAATAGCAGAGCAAAAGGCTGCCGTATCGGATAGAAAAGCCGCTCAGTTGGCAGACGAAAATGCGCGTCTCTTGGCAAGATTGGCGTTGCTTGAACAACAGCAGCATAGTTCGGCAGAAGAATCTGATGGTTTGCGTTTCTTTGGTTAAGAATCAGGAGAATCATGATGGCTTTTTGGAGTCGACTCAAACGGGTGCCACATAAAAGGGCCATTCTGGGTGTTGTGTTGATGGCTACGGCTGTGACAGCGGTGGTGTTAAGTCCGCCGTTGTGGATTCCGGCTGTGGTAGTGGGGGTTGTGGGCATCGGGGCAATGGTCAGTAGTGGTGTGCGTGCCTATTATCAACGAAAACAAACAGCACACACGCTCTCCTCTGCAGCCGCACCGCGCTCCCTGCTTTCTCCTACTATGTCAACTGATCCGGAAGAACAAGCCGTTTTAGAGCAGATGCAAATCTGTAAAGCACGCCTTTTAACGGCGGGTGTGAAAGACGCTCCGCAGGGCATTCCTGAGTTTTTAGGATTGCCTGCAGAGGCTTCTCTCTCGGACTGTATCAAGGCGTGTCGTCAGTTGATGCTGTATTGGAATGCAGATCAAAACAATGGCATCAAAAAGCTGTATGCACGGAGTATGGGAGATGCAGATCGAGCGGCGGTCCACACCATCGTAGAATTTCTCCGGACGTTACACAGTGAGTTAAAGGAAGCGCGGAACAACCACACGACGCTTCATAATCTGCCGTGCTGGCGAGTGGGTCATGTAGGACAGGCTGTCACTGAAGCAGAAATGGAATCAGAATTATGGGCTGATCTGTTGCGGCGTTATGCGCATACGGCAGCAAGTTTAGCCAATACGGAGCGAAGTTATGATGAACTGATTGCCACACACCGGCGATTGTTAGGTTATCCAGTGGAGGAGTCTCGTCACACGACGGCAGATATGGTTGCGTGGCAACGGCCTGTGGCATCACGGGCTATGGTACGAGCCCAAGCAGACTGTGTAGATGCACAGATTGCTGCGGTGGATCGCAAACGTGCGGAATGGTTAGTGTTAAAAGAGGAAGTGAATATTTTTTACGAAAGATGGGATGCATTAAATGTAGAGCGGGTTGCAAAGGCTGAAGAAAGAGCTACACAAGCTGCAGCAAAAGTAGCGAGGCTAACTGCAGAAAACACACGTTTATTGGAAAGACTTGCGTGGTTTGAACGACAACAGTATGGCTCGACAGCTGAATCTGATGACCCGCGTTTCTAACGTCATGCACAAAATACATTTGGCATAACCACATCGAGCGCCTCTGCAAATCATCAGCGGTGACAGCATGTCCTCAAAATAAGTGAGTTAATGTAACAATACCGCCGTCGACCATCTCATCTGAATAAGTATTTTTCTTCAGGCCTGATGCGGAAATAAAAGCTAAAAAGAGTTGTTTGGTTGTTTTTGTGCTTTCTCTAAAGATCGATATCTTTTGATGTAATGTGTCCGCATATTTTTTGGTGATGACAAAAGGCGTGTTTGTGTATTTAATTTCACAAATCGTTATGGCATCATCATCTCGATCGATTAATAAATCAATTTGTGTTCCGTTTTCTGTTTTTTTGCGCGTAATGAATCGCCAAGAAGCGATGTGTTCTGCTGATCGGATGTAGAGGGCTTGAATGATTTTATCTATATGTTTATAACATACGGCTTCAAAAGCGTAACCTGCCCATACTTGATAAATAGGTTTTTTGGTTTGTCGTAACCAGTAATCACGTACCAGAAGGTGATGGGATACGCGATTCAGCCAAGATAAGTGGAATAAGCAAAATTCATCAATCACCTTGTAGTATTCACCTTTTTGTTTTTCAAAAGGGATATAAGAAGCAATGAAATTAGTTTGTTGTAACTGGAGTAAGCGTTGTGTCAGGCGCCCCCCACCACGAGAGAACTTAGATTGAGCTTCTAATTCAGCACGACTGATACCGTCTTTGCGTTGTGAAATGAGTTGAATCAGTTCAATATAGGCATCCGAATCTGTGAATAACGAATCAAATAGTTTTTTGAATTCATCTTTGAGCGGGGATTTTTGATCAAACAATATGGCTTGTATGTTTTCATGGGCGGTTAACCCTTTTTCAACATAGTTTAAGTAATAAGGTATGCCCCCTAGTGCCATATAGATTTCTAAGATGTGATTTTTGTTGAGTTTAACGCCTTTGTGGGATAAATAATCGTGTGTTTCTGAGAGATTAAGCGGATCTAATTTGATTTCACAGGTACATCGATTATGTAGGCCTCCTTTGTTATAGATGATATTGTTAATCAGCCAAGAGGCGCTGGAGCCGCATACAATCAGAATCATATTGTTACGGACGGACCAATATTGATTCCAGTAGTAGTCTAAGGCTTCCAGTAATCCAGAGCGTTTTGTGGCAAGCCATGGTAATTCATCTAGAAAGATGATCATCTTATCTTTTGAATTTGATTTTTCGATAAACTGATTGAGTAACTGAAATGCATTTTCCCAGGTGCTGGGTGCTTTAATGGGTATACCGTGTGAAAATGTTTCTGATAAGACTTCTGCAAAGTGTCCAAGCTGTTTTTTGAGTGTCCCTTTTTGTAGGCCAGTCACTTTCAAGAATCTGCATTTTTTCTCGCCGAAAAATTGCTTGATTAGGAATGTTTTTCCGACTCTTCTTCTGCCATACAGAACGACAAACTCAGCTTCTTTTGAGCGGTATATTTTTTCAAGGCGCCGTATTTCTGTCTGTCTGCCGATTAGCATATGAGGTTCCTATTTGTTTCGGACACTTATAAGCTCATTATACTTGTCCGAAACAAAATGACAATCTATTCCGGACACCTATAAGAAACGTATCAGTGTCCGATTCTCAGTGATAGGATTTTTGTTTCAAGAGAAAATAGTAAAGTATTGTGCTACAAACTAAAAAACTGCTTAAGGCAAGTGGGTGATCGAGTTGGTGGTGCTCTTGCAGGAAGCCAAATATTACCGTTAATCCGAGATAACAGAAAATCGACCACGCGCTGGCTGCGGCTTTCACGGTTTCTTTGAAATTCTGATAGTAAACGCCACAATAAATGGAGAAGAAGACCGTGTGGAATAAAAAAGACAGCACTAATGCAGTCGTGCCACACTGAATCAGTAAATAGGTGAGAATCAAATAGGCGATATATCCTACTGTTTTACCACAGGGCATTTTGAAGGGAGGGCGTTTGCCTCGGTTGTTTTGTCGTAATTTCCAAAACGCGATGGGCACTGCAACACAGGAGATTAACTGGAATACGGATACGACAATCATGATTTTGTCCCAGTTATCGAAGAAAATGACTAAAATCATGCATAACGCTAATGTCACCACAATGGATAATCGCGATACTCCGTGGACGGGATGCTCCTTACCAAACATAGCAGGCATTTGGTGGTCATGTGCCATACCGGTGAACATACGCGTGCTGGAGCCAACATAGATAATGCCAGTTCCAGATGGGCTAATGGCTGCATCGACATACAATATCAAGGAGAGCCAATTGAGTCCTAGGAGGATGGATAATTGGGCTAAGGGGGACGAGAAATTGAGTGTATGCCAACCGGCGGCGACGACAGTGGGATTGATTGCACCCAAGAAAGAGACTTGTAACATTAAATAAATGATCAAGCAGAGTACCACGGAGCCACCGAGCGCTAATGGAATATTCCGTTGTGGTTTTTGGAGTTCTTTGGCAAAAATGGTAATCATGCTAAAACCATAAAATGAATAAAAAATACCGCACGTCACAACAGCGGTTAAGGCGCTGCCATAGCCATAAGGCGCAATGGTTTGGTGGTAGCTTGTGAAGTTGCCAGGGTGAAATGCAGCAATGGCAATGATAATGGCGGTGAGTGTGGGAATAGTGAGTTTAATCATGGTGATGGCATTGTTAGTCTTGGTCAGTAATTGAATGCCCCAATAATTCAATATCCCATATAAGAACATAATGGCACACACGCACACAGTGCCCAGGGCAGTGAAGTGGTCGTTATTAAAGAGGGATTGACTGACAGTGGGAAAGGCTTCTGCTAAATATTGCATTGATGCTTCTGCTTCTGCCGGAATGGTAATAATTGTGGCAAACCAATTGGAAGAGGAGACGACAAAGCCATAATCGCGATTGTGGGTTAAGCTTAACAATCGTGCAAACAGGCCGGTTTCTTTATGTAACAGAGTCGCAATCTCGGCCAGTAATAAGGCAATCAATAAGGCAATAATAGCGCCTACTATCCAAGACACGATGGCAACGGGCCCTGCAAATTTCGCGGCTTTATAGCTTGCAAACAGCCAGCCGCTGCCGATGACGCAGCCAATACCAATGGCAATGGCGGAAAATAAGTTGGGACGTTGGTGATGCGGAATATAAGCCATTTCATTTCCTTATGAGGTTATTCCTTCCGAAGATTGTATCTGCCTCTCTTGTAGATTGAAATGCCCAATGCCACAATTCATATCAAAGCACATAACGATAAGGATAACGCAATGGGTAAAGCAACAC
>Ga0155640_1182_pt2 | contig 14645 bp, 13 predicted proteins | sample RifCSPhighO2_12_FD_107297 | JGI IMG/M metagenome (GOLD analysis project Ga0155640, IMG submission 107297) | Gammaproteobacteria bacterium RIFCSPHIGHO2_12_FULL_45_9 | reverse complement strand
CCCTAGGCACTCTGCAGCAGTGCGTTTTGTGTTTATACTTTGCTCAAATTGCATAAGAATGCGATTCTGTAGGTCCATATAGTTCCTGTGAGGTGACTCGTTTAAGATGGCTGATAGTTTACACGAAAAATCAAGCTTGTCAGCAGGATCGTAGGAATCAATCAGCACGGCAATCAGGCCAAACCTTACAAAGAAAGGCGCTGTATGGTTTCTTGATTCTTTGGGATGCTTGGTTCAGGTGTAGCATATCGATTGGGTGCGTTTAAGTGATGCGTTCGGCAAAACAACGAAAAACATTGTCTATTCTGAATATGCTGATGATCTATAATAATCGGTGTTTTTGATTTCTTAACAGTGATTAACCCTTTTGGATAGTTTCTTTGGCATTTTTTTCTCCTAATTAAACCTCATTATGTTGATACAAATATTTTTGGAAATTAACAAATGTATCTCGAATTTTAGTGGTTGAACCGAACAATACTGCCGCATCACTGACTGTGTGGTATTTCAATTCTAATAAAGTCCGTATTTTTCTCGGTGAAAGCTCCTCTACTCCATCGACAATGTATTTACTTAAAATAAAGTCAATAAACTCCTGCTGTTTATTATCTTGAAAAAGTTGATTGATTTTCGGCTTTGCGTGATCTGCCCTTTCGATTCGAGTTAATACCTCTGCGTTATAGGCAATGTAAGCCAGTACGTCATAAATGTCGCTTTTTTCAGCTTCAATTAAACGTTGCATACTGATTAGCTTGTCATGATCGTAGCCCGCTTCTGATAATTCTTGTAACAGTTTTTCGCGGGCATCTGGGTTTTGCCAAATACGGCGTAGCTCATCTTCATCTGTAAAAAATTGTGGCAAGTCTTCAAACATACGCTCGACAAATTCACGCGCAGTGATTGGTTTTCCTTCTGGACTCCAATACATAACTGATGAAATATGTTTAATTTGTCGCGTCTTACCATCACTGAGTTTAATTTTTATTTTTTCTGGCCTAGGTTCTTCAGCAGGATCAGTGCCATACGGCTCTGGTTTAGGCTCGACAACGATAAAATCATTTTTTCGACTTGTATTAGATGGCGTCACCTCGATTGGGTTACCATCCCATTCAGGATCGGCGAAATTATAATGGGCTTTGACAAAATCAAAGATCGTAAAAAATTCTTTACCATCAAATAAGCGCGTACCACGCCCAATGATTTGTTTGAACTCAATCATGTTATTACAGGGGCGCATTAACACAATATTTCTAACATTACGGGCATCGACGCCCGTAGATAATTTTCGCGAAGTGGTTAATATCGTTGGGATGGTTTTTTCATTATCTTGAAATGTTTTTAAATCGGTTTCGCCCGAATTAGCGTCATTAGCCGTAACACGTACGCAATAACTTGGGTTGGTCGTCCAACCCTTTTTAACAGCATATTGATTAATTATATCCCGAACTATTCCGGCGTGCTCTTGAGTAGCGCAAAAAACCAAAGTCTTATCGTTTGGGTTAATGCGATCCATCCAATAATGCACGCGCCCTTCTTCACGCTCAGGGATGGTAATCACACGATTAAAATCATTTTCGCGATACAGTTTACCTTGTTCAGGCTCACCCTGAATTACTACGCCATCACCAGGCGTGTAAACATACTCATCCATGGTGCCCACAATCGGATACACTTTAAAGGGTGTTAGAAAGCCATCGTTAATGCCTTGTTTTAAGGTATAGGTATATACTGGCTCGCCAAAATAGGCATAAGTATCGACGTTATCTTTGCGCTTCGGCGTTGCCGTTAAACCTAATTGTACGGCGGGTGAGAAATATTCTAACACTTGCCGCCAGGTGCTTTCATCGTTTGCACCGCCACGGTGGCACTCATCAATCACGATGAAATCAAAAAAATCTTGCGGATAATCTCCAAAATAAGGCGTAGGCTCACCATTTTCATCTTTACCACTCATGAAGGTTTGAAAAATAGTGAAAAAGACGCTACCGTTTTTCGGCACGCGCGCATGTTTTTTAATCTCATCAGGTGCAATGCGAATAATGGCATCATCACCAAATGGCGAAAAATCATTAAAAGCCTGATTGGCTAAAATATTGCGATCCGCTAAAAATAAAATACGGGGCCTGCGCGCAAGTGCATCTTGATTAAGGCGATTGTTTAAGCTCCAACGACTTTGAAATAGTTTCCAAGCGATTTGAAAAGAGACCGACGTTTTACCCGTACCGGTTGCCATAGTCAATAAAATACGATCACGCCCTTTGGCAATCGCTTCTAACACATTTTGAATGGCATTTTCTTGATAATAACGTGGTTGCCAGCTTCCGCCTTTGGTTTCAAATGGGATGGTGGCAAATTGCTCGCGCCAATTTATTGTAAACCCTGATTCTTGCTGCTCATCAAATGTGAGCGCCCATAGTGCTTCTGGCGATAAAAAACCATCAACGAATTTTTCCTCACCCGTTTTTAAATCAATTTGATAAATTTCATGACCGTTAGTGGCATAGGCAACTCGACATTGCAAGCGCTCGGCATAGTCTTTGGCTTGGCGCACGCCTTCGGTATACGATAAACTTTCTTTTTTGGCTTCAATTACCGCTAATTTTTTATTGCGGTAAATTAACACGTAATCGCAAGCTAGAGACTTGCCGCGCATCCCACCAGGAATAATACGGCCAGGGCAAATCACTTCACGACGCACAAAACTGTTTTCAACCGAGTTCCAACCAACCACCTGCAATTTAGGATCAATTAACTCTGCGCGGGTATCGGCTTCATTGCGCTTCATGCCGCCACCTCATTTTTTGTCAGTTGGCCGGTGAAGGCTTGGTGCAGGAGGGATTTTTTGAGTTTATCTATATCTTTTAATTTCGTTTCATAAATATCCTTTATTCGATCTAAATTTCGACCTATTTCTTCTACAGATTCCACAATTATTTTTTGCTGATAAAGAGATGTTGGGTACGTAATCAAATTTGCAAGTATTCTATTAGGTGCCGTATGTCTAACCATAGTTCCAGTAGCTGTTGATCTGATGTTGTTCAGAAATTTATTAGACATCAAAAAATAATATAAAAATAGCTTGTCTACCTTTTTAGATAAAAATTCAAATTTCCCAATTCGTTGATTGTGCAAAATATTATCGGCCTCAATTATTGCTGGTTTTCCAAGTATTTTCATTTTTGATGATAAATCCGTCATGACAATAGTTAAATCGCCCTTTTTAAATAAAAACTCAATGGGATATTTTGTGTGATACCGTTTTGTGTTTTTCTCTACAAAATACAAACCGCCATTCTCATGGTAATTTCCAGGGGTTAATACGATTGGATCATTACCATCAAAATCTGTCGTAAAATCCTCACCTTTAAATGCAAAACCATGCTTTATTTTAAACAGATTCTCCATTCCTTCTTGAACCCAGCCTTCACCACCTTGACTAAACACCTGCTGCAAATAACTCTCAAACAACTCGCGGGCATTTTTTAAATTCTTTTCGGTGTTCGCGCGGATTTTTTCGATATTAGCAAAGGCTTTGTCAAGAATAGCAACGATGCGTTTTTGTTCTTGGATAGGTGGTAATGGAATTTCAATTGAGCGAATCAATGGCATATTTAATCCGCGTCGATCATTACCGCCATCACCAGTCAGCCCCCTTATTTCTTCATATCTACCATGCAAGTTTGCGTATAAGTATTCTGGAAGTAATTGAGTCTTATTTTTAGGGCTAATACTCACCAATGATTGATTACAGACTGCCTTTGTACGAAGTAAAGCTACTGAGCCACGTGTTTTACCTTGCCCATTTAGAGCAATCATTACTGAATTTTCAGGAAGAAACTTAGCATTGGAATTATTTAACCCTAACTCAGTAATTCGCCCCTTACAGTCAAAAATTTCTTTTTGATGAATGTCACCTGAAACAAGCCACTTAATTTTACCCCCATTAAAATAATCAGGTTTTGATTTGCTGGGCGTTCCCCCTGTTAGAAGATCACAAACATCACCAATTTTTTTTGTTTGCCACTTCATCACAACAACCCCTGAATCTTCGCCAACAGTTTCTCGCTTTCTTTATCAAGCGAAATGATCTCTTTAATAATCTTCTCTGGCGATCGCAATTCTTCCTGCTGCTGCCCATTGGGATTTTTAACCGATAAATCCCAGGTGGTTTTGTCAATGTTACTGACTTTAACAGACCATGACTTCTCAGAATCAGTAAAGCGCTTTTGTAAGGCGACAAACTCTTTCAGATCCTCATCATTTAATGCGTTCGTTTTACCCAGCGATCGGCCTGGGTCGAGCTGGTAGTACCATGTTTTTTGTGTGGATTCGCCTTTTGTAAAAAACAACACGATCGTTTTTACGCCTGCGCCTAAAAACGTTTTTGCAGGGCAATCTAGAACAGTATGTAAGTTACAGTTTTCTAATAACTCCTTGCGTAAAGCAATGGCCGCGTTATCGGGGTTCGATAGAAACGTATTTTTAATAACAATTGCCGCCCTGCCACCCGCTTTCAGCGATTTAATAAAATGCTGTAAAAACAAGAAGGCGGTTTCGCCTGTTTTAACTGGGAAATTTTGTTGTACTTCTTTACGCTCCTTGCCACCAAAGGGTGGATTAGCCAGCACTATGTTATAGCAATCTTTTTCTTGAATATCGCTTAAGTTTTCAGCCAAGGTATTAGTATGAATCACGTTTGGCGCTTCAATGCCGTGCAAAATCATATTCATGATGGCAATCACATAGGCTAGTGATTTTTTCTCTTTGGCATAGAATGTTTTTTCTTGTAACGTTTCTAAATCTTTGGTCGATAAGTTTTTACGACTGCGCAAATAATCAAATGCTTCACATAAGAAGCCTGCTGAGCCTGCGGCACCATCATAAATCGTTTCGCCGATCTTAGGTTGAATGACATCAATCATGGCACGAATGAGCGGCCGTGGTGTGTAATATTCACCACCATTGCGGCCCGCATTACCCATGTTCTTAATTTTAGCCTCATAAAGATGGGATAGTTCGTGCTTTTCTTTTTGGGATCGAAAACGTAACTCGTCTATTTTCTCCAAAGCATCACGCACTGAATGGCCGCTTTGTAATTTGTTTTTAATTTCGCTGAATATCTCGCCAATTTTATATTGGATGGTATTAGGGTTGTCAGCACGCTGCTTAAAAGATTTTAAGTAAGGAAATAATTCGCCATCAACATACTCAATCAAATCGTCACCCGTGATAGCACGATTGTGATCAAAATTGCCGTTGGCATCTTTCGGTGCCGCCCAACTACTCCAGCGATAGGGTGTATCTAAGATATATTGATACTTCTCACCTTCGAGTTCTGCCGCAAGCGATCGCTCATACTCGAAATCATCCAGATACTTTAAAAACAGCATCCATGAAGTTTGCTCGGTATAATCCAGCTCACTAGAGCACCCCGCATCTTTATGCAAAATATCATCAATATTTTTAAAAGTTTGTTCAAACATCGTTATTCTTTATCCTCGTTAACTTGCGCCAAACTCGCGCCACATCTTGCGCTATGTCGTAGCGCGAGTCAGAATCTTCATCAGTTAGTTTGTTTCTATTCCTTTCCATGGTTCACCAGGCAGTTGATTAATAAGCTTATCAAACACTACTTGAAAAGCTTCCTCTGGATCCCAAGCAATAGTTGCTGGTAGCACCTGCTTTGCATCACTTAAAAAATCCTTCGACTGACTTTTTTCTAGTAGATTTTTTTCGTATTCCGCACGACTAATTTTGATCTTGTGCTGGCTGTTATAGTATGCAAAGGCTTCTAAAATACTATGACAATCTACGTTAAGCTTGGTAATCGCCATCCAAAGATCATATAAATCTCGTCCTTTAGCTCGCTGATAAAGTGCTCTTAATTTTGTCCCCATTAATTCTTCTAGCTTATACGTTCTTATGCTTGCCTTACCTGAAAACCAAGGATTTTCCACCTGATACTGTGTTTCTTGAAAGCCAAACACAGTGAAAGGCTCAACGGTATTAATTTCAATCTTGAGGCGAAGCGGTGTTGGTGGGATGTCTTCAGAATTGAACCGATAAATAAACTTCACTGATCTTGCCGTTTGTTTCCAAGACGCTTTCTCTAACCACGGATCAAGAGCATCACGGATAGCGCCCATCACTTCGCCTATGGGCTCATCTCTAATTTGCACCAGATCAATATCTTCGCTATACCTAGCTAAAGAATCACAATATAGCTTATTCAGTGCTGTGCCACCACGAAATGCTAATGTTTCTTGAATAACCGGTTGTTGAAATAATAAAACTAGCGCGCGACTTAATACTAAGTCCTGCTCTATTTGTGATTGGAAAACCCAAGGCGCATATTGTCGCCAATGAATAATATGTTTACTCGGTATCATCTAAGTCACTCTCTATATTGGCGTTAATATAAATGCGCCATTTTTTACATTTTTTAGCGTTATCTATCCCTAAATAAGGTACTAACGGTATCATCCTTGATTTCGTTTTTTTTAAATGAGCTAAAAGCAATTGTGCTGTTTCCTCATGGCCTAATATTGCTAGTAAATAACCTAATCGCTGTACCCACGCAGACTCTTTAAACAATGTTGTCAATTCAAGCAATTTTTGCTTGTCTAATTTTTCTCCCAACTCATGAATAACGGTGGCAACTCGATTAATACCAGCACTCTGTCGCATAAATCTCACTAAATCCATTGCCGTGGCTTCTGCGGTCGAAACCAACAATGCACCTGTTGGCGTTTTTAGTGATTCTACGGGCGTTTTATGACAAGATACATTTTGGATAAATTGAATAGCCACTTTCCCACAAATAATATCAGGGCGAGTAGCAGGCAACATGACTTGAACATTTTGAGGTTGCTGATGTGCCGCACCATGAAACATAGCAGCGCTAAGCAATCCAACATAATAGGTTTTGTGCCAGTGTGACATTAAATCATCAATGAAATAATTCGGCGGCAAACAGCCTAATTCTCTAAATTCAGGGGTTAAAATTAAATAGTACCCTTTAGCCGGCGTGGCTACTTCTTTATTGCATAAAAGGCGCTCCAACATTCGTCTAGCAGCCTTGTTGGTTATCCCAAGATCGTCTTGCATCTGCCCAATAGTAAAGGCAATGCTACCCCGCCCAGTGAGTTGGTCTATATATGCTTTTGCTTTAGAGGTCATAACATAACATTTTTTTTACGCCCCTAAAAAAGGGGCTTTTGATAAAAGTTGTGTTCACTTTAAACTAGAATTTCAGCTAAGTCAAACAAGCCTCACTCTTCTTTCAGACGTGATACCGGGTGGTTGCTTGATCAACCAGGCTTGCTTCTCCCACCTTGTTGAATTTATAAACAATTCTTGCCCCACCACCTTTTTAATTTCCTCATCCCAATTACCTCTTTTCTTTCCTGGAGTATAGCTTAAATGACTATCCGGTTTTAGGGGTCCATATTCTGGCCCGATTGCCGTGACACGGGGGCATTAGTTGCTTTTTTGAGGCTTTTGATTTCTAATGACCCCCTCCTTTTAACCAGTAGGATACAGCGTTTAGGCACTATGCTAATGATCTTTGTCGCTTCACAATCAAGGTATGCATGAGGGACGCAATGAGTGCCACGTGCCCGTTATCAGTTGAAATTCCCTATGAAGATCCGGCCATTCTTTTTAAGGCTTTTTCAGACCAACCGTGGGCATTTTTATTAGATAGCGCTGATGCCAATAGGCCGCTGGATGATACCAATCGCTTTAGTTATATTGCGTTTGATCCATTTGAGACAATCGTGATTAAAGATGGCGCGCGAATCGGAACGACAGAGATGATCCACAATCCTTTTCAGTATGTCAGAGATCTTGTCCAGCAGTATCAACTGGCGTATCAACCGCACTTGCCCTTACTGCAGGGAGGCGCCATAGGATACTTCTCTTATGATTTATGTCATTACCTAGAAGATATTAATCGACCTCAACAAAAAGAAGAGACTGCTTTTGCAGATCTTGCACTCGGATTATTTGATCTTTTAATTTCATTTGATCATGTATTACAAAAAGCATGGATCATTTCATGTGGATTTCCTGAAAAAACGCCAGCTGCTCAATGGGCACGCGCAAAATTGAGGTTGGCTGCTTGTTTAGAGCGGTTGTCAGCAATCGGGCACGATCAACCACTGCATGCCACTGAATGTGAAAAGATCGATTTAATCAGTTCATGTGATCAAGAAGCTTATGCAGCTCGTGTCAGAAAAGCACAAGCATACATACGCGAAGGGGATATTTTTGAAGTCAATTTGTCGCATCGGTTTCAAGCGATGATACAAGACAAGCCGGTTGATCCCTATACTTTATATTTAAGCATGCGTCACACAAACCCATCTCCCTTTTCAGCCTATCTTAATTTAGATGATCATCATATTCTGTCTACCTCTCCGGAGCGGTTTTTGAGTCTCACAGATCAACAGGTATCGACACGCCCGATTAAGGGAACTGCTCCTCGAGGGAAAACGCCAGAAGAAGATCAAGCAATAGCGGATGCACTCCTCTCCAGTGAAAAGGATCGTTCCGAAAATGTGATGATCGTTGATTTACTGAGAAATGATTTATCTAAAGTGTGCACTGCGAGCAGCGTTACAGTTAAAAAACTCTGTGGCCTTGAAAGTTATCCAACGGTGCATCATTTGGTGTCGGTTATTGAAGGTACTTTACAGCAAGGGTTCACGGCATTTGATCTCTTGGCCGCGTGCTTTCCTGGAGGCTCTGTTACAGGTGCGCCTAAAATTCGCGCCATGCAAATTATTTATGAACTAGAACCGACAGAGCGAGGGCCTTATTGTGGCAGTATTGGTTTTGTCGGCTTCAATGGTGTGATGGATACTTCAATTGTCATTAGAACATTACTGTATCAGAACAATATGTTGAGCTATCAAGCAGGGGGTGCCATTGTACTTGATTCGTGTCCTGAAGGTGAATATGAAGAAACGCTTGTCAAAAGTAGGGCAATAAAACGTGCTTTGGCCTCCTGGTGTCAGAATCGTAGGAATAGCATGCAATGATTGTAGTATTAGATAATTATGATTCTTTCGTATATAACTTAACGCGTTACATTCAGGAACTGGGTTTTGATACAGCAGTTTATCGTTCCGATCGCATTTCAACGACTGAGATACAAGCGTTATCGCCCGAGGCTATTGTGATTTCACCGGGCCCTTGTACGCCTAATGAGGCAGGCATATCACTGGCTGTGATACAACAATTAGGGTGCACAATTCCTATTTTAGGTATTTGCTTAGGCCATCAAGCTATAGGTCAAGCCTTTGGGGCGCGGGTCCAAAAAGCCTGTTTCCCTGCTCACGGTAGGGCCAGCGCCATTACCCATGCGGGAAATGGTATTTTTGAGGGAATACATTCGCCCTTAACAGTCGGTCGTTACCATTCATTAATTGTGTCGACAGACAATTTTCCAGACGAGTTGATGATAACCAGTCTTTCTGATGAAGGGGAAGTCATGTCATTGCAGCATAGAACCTATCCCATTTATGGGCTACAATTTCATCCGGAATCTATTTTAACTGATAAGGGCTATCAATTATTGCAAAATTTCTTGAAGGTGATTCCTGCTGTTGTGACTTAATCACAGCTGCCATGATGGATGGGTAATGCTTCCAATTCTTTCAACAGGCAAGGTTTTTTGTTTGCATCAATACCGGCTACGAGATTAAGGGCGGATGTACAGCGTTGTTGATCACTGTCGCGGAACAGTTCTTGTTTAAAAACGAATTTAAAACGAGAGCTTCTGAAAAAGGTGGACACTACATAAAACGAATCTCCTGATACTAGAGATTGGTGGAACAAGATTTCTGCCTTGAGCAACACCAAATTAATCTGTTGCTTGCTACACCCAATAGCGCTAATGCCTAGCCCATTGAGGTACACGGAACGTGCTTGCTCAAAATAGTGGAAATAATTCGCATTATTGACGATGCCTTGGTAATCGACTTCATAATCTCGGACCGTGGCTCTCCAAATGGTATGGTCTGACATGTTGTCCTCATTTTTTAGTGAAAGTAGGTCATACTACAGCAATTCCCGCTCTAAATTTTGCTTGTGGTTTTGTAACTGATTGAATTGCTGGCCATACTATCTGAAAATATCCTTATTTGACAACAAGCATAACAGCCCCAGCAACACCCCACCGAATATGAAGGCGCTCATCGGTATTTGAGAATACATGGGCAAGAGGGCGGCGCATAGGCTGAAGAATAAGGTGAGCATCAGTTGAATAGTTGTGTGTAGAGAGGACGTATATCCTTTATATTGCGCCATGATGCGACTGGTGCAAAAAGCAGCTTGTGGTAAAACCCATTGTGCGAACAAAAGATAAAAGAACAGAGGGATCACGATGGCCATTACACTCAGCCATCCTAATAAACCCATGCCTAACATAGCACCTGCTGCGATGATAGTGCCTATGCTGCCCATTAAAATCATTTTATGTGGCGACCATACGGAAACAAGACGAGCATTTAAGAAAGATCCTATAATAATCGCTGCTGCATTGAGAACAGCTAAATGGCCATAGGCAATGGGAGATAATCCCATTTCGTTTTGTAATAAAAAGGGGCTGATGGTGAGGTAGACCATCCATCCTCCCGAAATGGTACCACTCAGTAGCGGATAAATCAGAAAGTGTTTCGTGCGTAACAGTTGCCAATAGAAACGGCACATGTGTGTGGGATGCGCAGCACCATGTTGGCATTGCCGATTGCTTTCAGGTACATACAAGGCGATATACACAGTAACGGTCGCCACTAGAAGACATAAAACAGAAAAACTCATGCGCCATCCCCAGAGTTCTTGTATATAGCCTCCAATGGTGGGTGCTACTGCAATAATCAAGGGCGTCATCATACCGAGATAGGCGCTGATACGTAGAAATTGTTTTTCGGGAAACAGATCTTGTAAGATAGTTCGACCTAGCGTCATGCCACTTGCTAAACCAAATCCCTGAAGGAAGCGACCAAGCATCATACCGTGTATGTTCGGTGTAAGTGCGCAAATAATACTGCCAATGAGTGCTACGCTGAGTGCACTCATGAGTACTTTGCGTCGACCATACTGATCGGACAAAGGCCCGAAAATCATTAATCCGCTACACATGCCGCCGAAATAAATAGCAATGGTTAATTTTGCAAGGCTAACGGATGTGTGCAGCGCAATTGTAATGGCAGGCAATGCCGGTAAACAAAAATCCATACCAAAAACACCGATCAGGGACAACAAAAAAATGCCCGTCAGTGTGCGGATATGGTCTATAGCGGTGGTAGAATCGCATCGCATCGTTCGAGTAACTCGTGTGCTCGTGGAGTGAATAAAGTGGGTATAATCGGATGATTTTGTAAGCGGCGCAGTGTGGTCCGTGTTTTCTTCAGTATTTTTTCGGTCGGTGGATGTCCATCTAATGTGGTAGGATGACCTAATAATTTTTCGCGTAACAGGAAAATTTCTGTTGAAACGATGGTGCTGTGTAAGCTTCTATCAATCGGTAAGAAGAGACCACTGATGGCTGCTTCAATATAATGTTCTTTTTGTTCGAGTAATTGATAGTCTGTATAATATTGATGGCGGCGTTCATCTAAAAATAAAGCAGTATGCGTGAATTCATGTACCATGAGCTCTTTTAATCCGCGTTCTGTGCCAATAATGTCTTGCATCATAAAAATAATCCCTTGAAACTTGGGATTGGTCGCGCTAAATCCTGGTGTGGGTTCTGGGGATGAAATTACTTTATTCACCAGTAATTCAAATAGGAAACAGAAATCTGCATCTTGTTGTTTGAGTGATTGGAAGGCAGACTGCAATGCCTGTGAGCGTGTCAGTGCATCTTGATACGGGGCATGGGCTTTATGGAAGTCGGTATCGTGTTCATCTGCAAAAACGGCTTCGTTGGCAAAGAAATTCGGCATGATGCTGTGGTGGTCGTTGTTAGCACTGAAGAGAGCGGCTGCATGATCGCCAGTGGGCGTATGGGGTTGATGATGCGCGATAAACTGTCGGTACGCTTTTTTTAAGTCCACACGGTCGGGTTGTGTTGTATTGTCTAAAAAAGGATGTGTGAGCGTCACGAAGTTTTCAAGAATCGTGTGAGGCGATAGTAAATGATACATAAGGGGTTCCTAAGGAATAGAGTGAGACGCCATGCATGATCGCGGAATCAGCGGACCCCGCGATCACAGCTTGTCACGAGACTCACCGTTGCCTTAGCAAGCGGAGCCGCCCCATGTATAGGCTTGTGGTTTTGTGCTGGCTTCTACGGTAGCACAGCTGCTCGCAGCAGCTTTCACTGCATCGACAGTCACGTTCGCCAGTACTTGATTGATTAAGTGGCTCATGTTCACCTCTTTCCAAAGTTGGTAATATGTCCCTATGTATTTTTTGTTCCTGTTGATCAAACAATATACACAATGTTTCATTATTTGTCCAGAATCGTGCAATTTTCATCATCATTGTCTTTCTTTTTTGGGGTATGTGGTGCGTGGCTTCTATATTGAGCCAATTGATTTATAATGAGATTTTTGGGGTGTGGGTGTATAGGGAGACAATATGCAAATGTGGGGACGATGGGGAGTGGTCATATCAGGCCTGTTGTTAGGGTTAGGTGGGTGTTCAGCTACATTGCCACCCTTAAGTTCAGATGCACCGAAGGAGTGGACGACTCGTATGGTGGAGTTATCGGCCATCATGCAGTGGGATATTCGGGGTTCTTTAAGTATTGCGCATGGAGGTGAGAATTCGATTGCGTCCTATCGTTGGCGCGAAATCAACTTATCGCAGTATCAAATTGATTTATATGGCGCATTGAATCTCTATCACACCATTATTGCGGGGACACCGAAAGGGGTGACATTGTGGCAATCGAATCGTGTGCATCAAGATGCGAGTACACCTGAGGAATTGGTGCAGTCTGTCTTGGGGTGGCCATTGCCTGTCTCTAATTTGATGTATTGGGTTCGCGGCTTGCCGGCACCCGATGATACGGCAACTGGCGCAATTTTTGGTCCTTCTGGTCGTTTAGAGGGGTTAGATCAAGATGGTTGGCATATTGAATGGCTACGGTATACGCCTGTGCAAGGCCGAGATTTGCCGGCCTTATTACGGCTAACACGCCCTGATTGGCAAGTGAAGGTATCGATTACAGATTGGCAGTGATTGGCTACTGTGTCTCTGCATCCGAGCATATGCTCATGCAAATTCATTCCCGATGAGTATATCCTCACTTAATTTCTACTTAACTTGAAGTTGTCATATCTTATTGCAAGAATGGTTGCGGGATCATTTTTGAGGGATATTTTGTCATGACAACACAACAACGACACCAAATGATTGCGAGTATCGTGGCGCTTGTGAATGGGCTACTGATATTCAGTGCGGTGGGTTCTCGCGATATGTTACAGCAGATGAAAGACCCGCGCACGATGGGTGAGGAATATAGTTGGTTGTTGGGATTAATTGTTTTTGCAACGGTCGGGAACTATTTCATTATCAAAGATCATCTCTTAGAAGAGCATGATCATGCGCACGATCATGGTCACTCGCACAACCATGAACATGCCGCGGCCGGGGTCAGTCGACATGCTTCTCTGCTGCGTCATTCTGGGTTAGATCCTAATTTAGCTGTTTCTTTATTATCATCACCCACTGCGCTGTCACAACAGCCACCGTTGTGTACCAAGATCGCTAAAATTTCTTTTATGGGGGCTTACGTGTTGGTGCTATATGGTTTGGGTACGCAATCATGGGCATTTGGTCAATTGCTTGAAGTGCCGACACCGTGGATCTATCTGCCTACTATTCTGTTGACGGGTGCGGCGGGTTATGGTTTTGCGAAAGTGAATGTATCGCATGCGTGGGCGAATCTCATGCAAGAGCATGAGCAGTATACAGCGCGTGTGACATGGCGTGGCATGAATGGTCGTAGTTTAGAGTGGCATGCGCCCGAAGTGCGAATCATTTTGTTTGGCCTCATGATGGGGGCGCATATCACCGGTGATGCATTGGTGGGTGATCAGATTACTGATTTGGGATTGTGGTTGGCAGTGACCTTCTTGATGGCTGCTTTTGAAGGGGCTGCGCATTTAGATCATGTAGCCAGCTGGAAGGGGACATTACAAGAAAGCGGGAAATTAACGTGTCTGCGCGGATTGGGTGCTTGGATATTAGCGTTAAGTGTTGGGGTTGCGCATGCTGCGCCAGCTGCCATTGGCATGCTGCATTTTTGGACGGAATGTAGCCGGTGGGTCAATATATTCATGATCGTTTCGGGTGCCTTAGAAGTGGTAATGGGTGCTATGGAGGGGTTGAATCACAGTTTGCCGTTTATGCGTGATTTTCAATTTTTTAAAGCCGAAACGCCTCGCCCTACAGAACAGGGGTATGTGTGTGATGTGAGCAGTGTGCTGAGTAGTCATCGTTCTAGCTTAGAAGTCACCCTTTAAGAAAATGTCACGCTAAGGGAAATGCAACAGTAATTCCCGCCTTGATTATTTTGGGGTTTTTAGGGCATTTTTTGCTGTTTTTGTGTGCAGTGAATGCTCAAAAAACTACGATTTTCAGTGGCGATGGGGGGTGGGCCCTGGGGGAGCAGCGCAGCGCTCCCC
>Ga0155640_1170_pt4 | contig 14646 bp, 13 predicted proteins | sample RifCSPhighO2_12_FD_107297 | JGI IMG/M metagenome (GOLD analysis project Ga0155640, IMG submission 107297) | Gammaproteobacteria bacterium RIFCSPHIGHO2_12_FULL_45_9 | reverse complement strand
GCTGATATACCTTTCCTAAGACAGCAGTTAGGCCTAGGGGTAGATGGGTAAATTTGTTAATATATTGCAGTTGCACTTACCAGTTGAATCCGCGTACATAGCCCAGTAATAAATCGTGATAATAAACGTTATCACGCTTACTATAAGTAACATATTGAAAATATAGTAATTATTAATTTCGCACTACTCCGCAACCGGATTGGCTAATCTCCAATTCAGCCGCCCGTTAAGTAAAGTTTTTTAAATACATACTTAAGTATTGCTTTTAATACATACTTTTTCTATAATTTCAAGATGAAGAAATGTGAATTTGAATGGGATGACAGTAAAGACCAGGTTAATCGTGAGAAACATGGGGTGTCTTTTTATGAAGCTCAACAGGCTTTTTTAGATTCAAATCGTGTGATCGCTGAAGATTTGGAGCACAGCGAACATGAGCCTCGATATTATTGTTTTGGAAAGGTCGCAGATGCAATTATGACTGTCAGGTTTACCTACAGAATGCATAGAATCCGCATTATTGGTGCGGGATATTGGCGAAAGGGGAAGAAAATTTATGAAAGCGCACAAAAAGATTCAGTACACTGATGAGCCGATTGGGGCTCACAAGCGGGTGAAAGACTTTTTACCGCCTCCTTCGCAATTAATCCTAGAGGAAGAGACTGTCAAAGTAACAATTTCTCTTACAAAAGAGAGCCTTGAATTTTTTAAAAAAGAAGCAAAAACACATCATACACCCTATCAAAAAATGATTAGGCTGTTATTATCGCGCTATGCTGCACATTATGGTGCAAGATGAGGCATGAAAAAGCAAAACATTGCTGCATCTATTCGGGGACTCTTCCAATCAAGGAAGGAATATCCCAGACGAGATGAGTGAGCGATATCATCCACCTCACCTGTTTACAATTCAAGATAACGGCTGTAGCATACTCGAAAATGAAACATTTTGACAATGGAGAACGATCGTGTCTCGCTTTGTTTCAGCTAAGTTAGGTTTAAATCATTCTGTTTTGTATCTCGATGAATCTGGTCAATGCTTTCGTTTTTCCGGAGGCAGTTGGGCGTGGAGAACGCACAATCCCGGCAACCTGGTCCCTGGGTCAATTAGCAAGAAGCATGGCGCTATTGGCTCGACCGGAAAATTTGCAATTTTTTCAGATTATGATGTGGGTCATTTAGCACTGATAGATTTGTTACAGACAATATACTGGAATCTTTCTATTAATGCGTTAGTTGAAAAATATGCTCCTCCAAAAGAGAATGATGTTAAAAAATATAAAAAATTTCTTCGTGATAAAACAGGAATTTTAGATGACCGAATGATTAAAGCATTTACCGCAGATGAGTTTAAAAACCTTTGGATTGCGATTGAGCAGATTGAAGGATATCGAGAAGGCATTATTACGCAAATTGATCAGGTTGTGCAGGTACGCAAAAAACAAGGGAGCATCTATGCTTATTGCCTGCAACAAAAAGGCTGGATTTCAAAAGAAACATGCGTTCAGTTGGTGCAAAATGGAATGGTGGATTTGGTATTGTGTCTTTCAAGATTAGGCAAACAGTACTTGAGATCAAAACCAGATGATTCTGCTGATGATAATTTGACGCATTTAGTTGAAGGCGCGCATTAAATGTTGCGGCGCTTCCTTTTTATGCTCTTGCAGTTCAATTGGATTTTTTCTGTGGCTTTCGCAACAAACAAATGCGTACCATATGAACCAAAGCTTGCACAATTAACTGGGATCATTAGTATGATTACTTATCCTGGCCCTCCCAATTATGAAAATGTGAAGGCGGGTGATGCCTCTGAGACAGGCGGATATTTAAGATTAACGACTCCAATTGACGTTTGTGCCAATTCACACATGAAAGACCCTTGGAATACCACAGAGAAGCAAGTAACAATGGTACAACTGGTGATACATAATCAGCACGATTGGCGAAAAATTAAAAACGGGAATCATGTTCGGATCTCTGGCACATTATTTCATCAGATGACGGGACATCACCACACACGCGTGTTGTGTGAAGTGCAGAAAATTGAGTCCATTTAATATATAACTATATGGTAACTGCTCACCCCTCCCCCTAAAAATAGGTAAAGAAAGTGCTTGACAAGATTTTACGGGCTTCATTTTATTTTTTTTAACCTACCGTAAAAGTAGCGTAACCGCCCAGTTAACCCCATCTTTTAAAATTCAAGGAACGTGTAAAACTAGACTCCCTGTGTAATAAGTCATATGGAGCAAGAGAATGGGTATACGTTCAAGTGTAGAAAAGCTAGCGAAATGGAGAGAGATCATTGATGCATGGGAACCACACTCTGGCATGAACACCTGAATGATGCGACGCTTGCTGACGCCATTCTGGATAGGGTGTTACATAACGCCATTCGACTCGAGCTAAAGGGAGAATCCATGCGAAAAAATCTAAAAAGTTTGCAAACCACATCCCCATAAGGAATAATCCAAAAAGCTTGCGCTACCGTTCGCGCAGTTCCGGAATCAGCGTTCGACTAACTCCGGAATGAGTGTTCGACTTCCTGCCGGAATAAGCGTTCGTTCCGACCGGAATACACATTGAGATGGAGATGACCAACCATCTTGGGTATATGAAGCATGCTGTTGAGGGAAATAACAGCGGTAATTCACGCAATGGCAAGACTAAGAAAACCGTTAAAACAGGTAATGGTGATATTGAGATTGCTGTCCCCCGTGATCGCACTAGTGAATTTGAAGCGTGGTTGATACACAACCCGCTTTCATATGGTATACATGGTCTGCAATATTGCGTTCTACCCAGGGGCTGTGTGTGACTAATAAGTAGGATACCTGCGTTTGCATCTGAATATCTTTTAAGAGCGTAATCATTTTTTCTTGGGTAAACATATCGAGTGAGCTGGTCGGTTCGTCGAGTAAAATCAGCTGGGGTTCTGATAACAGACTTCGTGCAATGGCAATGCGTTGTTTTTCACCACCTGAGAAAGCTGTTGGATAATGATGCAGTACCTGTCGTCCCAATCCTACTAACTGTAATACTTGCTGAATACGGGCTTGTATTTCTTTTGGTGATAATTTTTCGTCTATCCCTTCTTCTAAAATATCTTGAATAGGCCAACGGGGATTGAGGGAAGAGGCGGGATCTTGAAATACGACCGATATTTTTAATGGGTTATAGTCTGGATGATAAAATTCCGTGAGTGACAGCGAACGATTATCCAGGATGATGGAACCCGTTTGTGCTTTATAGATGCCACATAAAGCTTTTAAGAGGGATGTTTTCCCAGATCCTGAATTCCCCACTAAAACGACTGTTTCGCCACGCGGTATATCTAAATTCACTTGACGAAATAAGGAGAAATCGGTTTTGTGTGTTGTGACGCTCATGGAAAAATCACGCAGTGACAAGAGGGGTGTGGTTGGTAATCTTGACGTCGCGATTTTCTCTGATACTGCTTTCTGTTGTGTGTGAATGGCCAGGAGTAGTTTGCCATACGAGCTGACCGGCTGCTTAAAAAAATCCTCTCTTGTTTGCAATTCTTGCATTTTTCCTGATTTCATCACCAAAATATCATCTGAAATCCTACGCGCAATATCTAAGTCATGTGTAATAAATAACAATGCTGAATTTTTTTCTTGAATATGGGTTTTCAGTTTATCCACAATATCCAGTTGTAATTCGGAATCTAATGCGGTTGTAGGTTCATCTGCAATAATGAGGTCAGGATCATGCAGGAGTGCCATGGCCATTAAAATACGTTGGCGCTGACCACCAGAAATTTGGTGGGGATAAGACAGCAGCACTTTTTCAGGATCTTCAAAGCCCATTTTTTTTAAAAGATGGATAATTGAATCAACCTGCTCCGTGGGTTTTTTTCGTGTCGATTTTACGCCGAAACATTCTAATAATTGATATTGTATTTGTAGTACCGGATTTAAGGCAGATAAAGCATCTTGAAACACAAATCCAATTTTGATACCTCTAAATGTACGCATCTTTTTTTCGGGAATTAACAGTAAATCCTGTTCTTGTTTCCAGATAACGCGTGATTTAGGATGAACAATCAGGTTGCGTGATATCAATTGTGCAATAGACAATGCGGTGAGACTTTTTCCACTACCCGACTCTCCCACAATGCACAGACATTTTCTGGGGTTTATTTGAAAAGAAATGTCTTCCACCAATTTCTTATGTTTATCTGTCATAATAGAAAGATTTTCAACAGATAAAATGGGCAATAGATTGTGCATGAATCATCCCTACCCTATCGTTTGTCGTGGATCCAGTGCATCACGCACCACATCTGAAAGTAGATTAGCGGCTAATACTAAAAAGAACATAAAGACCAGTGCAGAGGTTAAAGGCCACCACACAATAGGTACTTGAGCGAGCTCGAGTCTTGCGCTGTTGATCATGTTACCAAAACTGAAGGTGGTTGGGTCAACGCCAACCCCCACATAAGATAGCACCGCTTCTGCTAAGACTAATCCGCTGAAATCCAATACTACGGTAATAATCACGATATGAAACACATTGGGTAAAATGTGTTTCCAGAGAATTCGAATCATTTTTGTTTTGGACAGTACGGCGAACTGAATAAAATCGAGCTCTTTAATTTTAAGGGTTTCCGCACGAATAAAACGACAGAGACTAGACCAACTGGTAATCCCTAAGATTAAGCATAATGCAATTAACCGCATATCAGCTCGCATTTCCAATGTGGGAAACCAGGTTGTGTGACTTTCAATATAGACTTGTAACACTAAAATACTGGCCGCAATAAATAAAACCCCGGGAATCGCGCTTAAGGTTGTATATACGTATTGAATGACATCGTCTATTAAGCCGCCTTTATAGCCTGCCAGTAATCCCATCCCAATTGACAAGGGTAACATACACAATGTGGTGAGCGTGCCAATCATGAGACTGGTGCGAATACTTTTAAGAGAAGTGTAAAAAATATCTTGTCCTATTTTATCTGTGCCTAAAACATGATATCGGGTTGCTAACGATACTATCGTACCGCCGATGATCAAGAGCATACAGAAGGTCAGGAGCGGAATTTTTTGCATGCGGGAAATAGCGGTTAATCGATAACTTAAGGAAAATAAGAAAAACCCCACGGCTGAACCCAGTAGTGCGTGGTATAACCGGTCCAGCCTTGCATTGTGACTGAATGCGGTGTGTTTGAGTTCAATGGGTTGGTAGAGGGTGAGAATTTTTCCGTCCGCAGTTGAACTTTGTGTGGGCGTAAATAAGTGTGTGGCTAATGGTTCTGAGTACGTGGTGGTGTGGTTAATGTTAAAAGGTTGTAATAGCACATCCAGTAGTGAAAAAGTTTGTGCGGAGTTTACTCCGCTGGTTTTAAAGTGAATAGAATCGATACAGCCAATGCCAAAGTAACATATGAGAAAAATAATGGCTGTGCTAGCAGACTGATGTGACAATAGGTGTTTCCAGGCTGATTTGAAATAGGGTGCACGGTAAGAGCGCGCAATCAAATAAGCTATGCAGCCTAAAATGATATACAGCAAGAGATCAGAATATAGGGGTGAAAATATCCAGTGTGGGGTCATGACGATTCTCCGAGTCGTACACGTGGGTCTACCCACAGATACGATAAATCAGTCAGTAAAAGTCCTAATATGTAGAATAAAGTGCCTAAGAAAACCATGGCACGAACAATTTCAAAGTCTTGTTGTTGGATGGCATCTAATGTATAGCTTCCTAAACCCGGAATGCCAAAAAAAGATTCCATAATGAGGCTACCTAAAAAAAGCGTGGGAATAATCACTACCACGCCTGTTAAAATGGGAATTAAACCATTTTCAAGTACATGATTGATGAGAATGGTAAAGTCAGATAGTCCTTTTGCCTTGGCTGTTCTGACATAATCTCGCCCCATTTCTTCTAAGAAAATCGTGCGATACCAACGAATACCAGAACCAAGACTTGCGATCACGCCAATCAATATCGGCAATAATAAAAATTTAAAGGCAGAAATTCCTGATTGATATCCTGAAATCGGTACCCATTGAAATATTTTTCCTACCAATAGTTGGCCTAAGAAAATAAAAAATAAACTGGAAATAGAAATCAAGGCAATACAGGCCAGTCGTACCGCTTTATCAAAAAAAGAATTTTGAAATAATGCGGTAAATAAGGCAATTAAGATATTGAGGGTTAAACTAAACACCAGGGTTGGTATAGCCAGGGCGATACTAGGACGCATACGTACGAAAATATCTTGTGAAATATCACGTCCTTGATTGGATAGTCCAAACTGAAAAGTAAATAAAGACATGGATTTTCGGTAAAATAGCGTTTTCGTTAGGGAATTTATGCCAGAGACTTTTTCGTTGTAAAAATAAGGATAGTCATAGCCATTTTGTATTTTCCAATTTTGAATGGCTGCCTCGGAAGTATATTTCCCTCCAATTTGCATGCGAGCCATATCATCGGGTGAATTGACCATGAAAAATAATACAAAAGTAATGAGATTGACTCCGATCAGTACCGGAATAGCGTATAAGATTCTTTTTAATAAGTAGTGCACAGGGGCATCTCCTATTTTTTACGTCGTGTACTGGGTTTATTTTGTCGACTTTGGTAAAAGTACCACAATAAACCCGTTGTCACGCCGATGATGCCGATTAACAACCACAACGGCCATTGTTTGGCGTGATTCCAGGCCAGTTGATATTGCGTCCTTGAGGGCACATCAATTTTAATATATTTCAGCGTATTATTTGCGATGGCGTTGGGTTTTATAGGGTAGACCCACGATTGGCTTAACACAAAATTGATGGGATAGATGCCCCATACCCAGGGTGAGTCTTTTTGGAGAATGGCCAGAATTTTGCGGATCGCTTGGTTGCGTGCGGGAGAAGGTGGTGTAATTTTGATATAGGAAAATAAGGTATCTACTTGCTTGTTCTGATAATTTGCAAAATTCTCTCCATCGTATTTCACAGTACCATTCGGGCCATACAGTAAAAAGAGGAAATTTTCAGGGTCTGGGTAATCTGCCATCCAACCAAAAGAAAAAATTTGTGCTTTTCCCGCACGCACATCATCTTGAAACGCATTATACAACATGGGCCGTACATTCAAGATAATGCCAATTTTCCGAAACTGTTTACGATACCAATCCAGCATCGCTTGGTCATCTGGGCTACCACTGACGGCCGCATCATAAGTTAACATTAAGCGTTGATGTGTTGCTAAATCTATGCCATCAGGATACCCTGCTGCTTGCATCAGTTGTTTTGCTTCCGCAATGGATTTTCGTTGGATTATATTTCCCTGACAATGATATACCACAGGATTGCAACGTTGGAAATCAGCACCTTCTATGCCGGGTGGCAGGGGGCCTTGTGCAGGAATACCGCGACCATTCATAAAAATACCGATATATTCTTCATAATTAATCGCAATAGAAATGGCTTGTCGTAATTTACGTGCGCGTTCAGAGGACCCGCCGATGACAGGATCCAGCCAATTAAAGCCGACATAAGAAATAGCAGGGCTGCTGCTGGTTTGTAATCGAATCTTTTTTTGTTGCAGGCTGTGTGTGAGGAGCGGTGTCCCATCTGGTGTAATATGAATCGCTTGTGAAAAGGTTTCAGATGCAATACCCGATCGGTCATAAAATCCTTGTAAGAACTTAATCCAGTAGGGCAAACTTTCTTTTTCAAGTGAAAAAATAGCTCGATCAATCAAGGGTAATGGTTGACCGGCTAATTGTAAATAACCCGCCTGTCGATCTTCTGGCATCCCTTCTGTTGGATAGGATTCTCCATGAAAATTCGGGTTTCGTGCTAACACAATACGTGCGTTCGGGTTATTTTCTATCATGCGGAAAGGACCGGATCCTACCGGATACCAGGAGAGTGAAATATTTTTTTCATTTAAATAGGGTTGATTGTAAAATGCATCTACTTCCCATGGAATAGGTGCAAAAAAGGGCATGGCTAACCAATAAGTAAAGGGAGGATACAAACCTTTAATGGTAATTTGAAATTGGTAACGATTGAGTGTTTTTGCGCCCTCGAGTGGAAATTGACGCAGATCGACATAATGATGATTGCGATGATAGGCCGCTGATTTGAAAATAGTTTGAGGGAAATCTGAAAAACCCACAATATATTGACTCATGACGCCAAAGATGGGAGATCCGGTAATGGGAGAGGCCAACCGTTTAATTTCGTAGACATAATCGTCTGCCCGTACTTCGCGTGTGCCCTGTTCTTTGAAATCGCGCAATGTGTGAATGGTGCGCAAGGTTGTGGGAGACAAATGAAGATAACGGTATTCCCCCGCGGTAGTTTTGGCCAATGCGGGATGGGGTTCGTAGTACATACCGGGTTTGAGCGTCAGTGTATAGCGGGTATAGGCAATGTTTTGTGGGTTACGCATGTTGATCGGATGTTTGTGTGAATCTAGGTAGGTGATCTGTGGCATTTCGGTGAGCGTTAAAGGCTCTAGCGTATAAGGCCGTTTGAGGTAATGGTATTGCAAGGGAGGGTCATAGATCTGGGCAATAAACTGGGTTTCATCGACAGAATAAGAACGTGCAGGGTCCAGTGTTTTGGGGGGATTACTAAAAGCAGAAAAGACAACGTTTCCAGAATCGCTAGGCGTATAGGGGCTATCCCATAAAAAAGGAGAAGCGGCCTCTGTGGTCAGGCTAATACATAACAGCGCGAGTAAAAAACGAGCAGATTGTACCATGGCATCCTTGCCTATACTGTCACCTCTTCTGTGTCATCATACACCGTAACCCATTAAAGGTTAAATATAACCATCAGAATATTTGGAAATAATATTTGAATGTGGGGTCGAGTACGCGATAACTTCCCTCTAGTGCTACCACGAGATCTTTTTCTAGCAAAACAGGTAATGCAGTTTGAATGGTAGAAACGGACAACCCAACGTCAGATGAAAAAGCATGTCCAAAGGGTGTGTCTGTTGGATGCGTGGTCATATAGCGGAATAATTTTCGTTGATTTAAAGTAAGGTTATTGAGCTCTTCTGCAATATCTGCTTTTCTCGCAAAAATATATGACTGCCAACAAGCGTCGACCACTTCAGGTGTTGGGGCTTGTGTATGAAACCAAAGCTTAGCGCATAATGCATTGACGTATTTCGGATAGTAGTCAGTATGGAAGAAAATACGTGCTAAGACAGTGTCTGATAGGGGGTGTTTCCATTTTTTTTTTGCTTCGACCGTCAAGTAGCTGACATAATCCGCTTGTGCGATGCGTTCCAATGTCATTTGCTCACATAGCTGATAGAGTGGGTTTTGTTTGCCGTTAAATAAGCGCCGCAAGGGTTGGTGTTTACTGCCTGAGAACAAATAGGTAATGGCTTGTGCTCTTTCTGCTGCATGTCGGATAGAGGCTTGTAATGTAGCATCCTGATCAATTTGCATAATTTCCTGAAACTCATCACAGATAATAGCTAGCCGAATTCCCGCATCTTGCGCGAGTTGATCTAATTTTAATAGGGCGGTTGCTAAGCCCTCATGCGGTATGTGCTCAGGCTTTAAGGTAATTTTCAAAAAACCAGGTATCCCTATCGAGATTTCAGGCTTAAAGAGGGCGAAATATTTTTTGGCCCATTGTTTTACTTGCTTTTCGGTTTTAGCGATTGTGACGATCAAATCACCGATATGGACTAAGAATCGTGCTTGTGCCTCTGTTTTTGAGGTTAATGTCATAAAATCAAGCCAGATATGCGGAGTTTCTGTGTCATCGAGGACCTTTTTAATCAAAGAAGTTTTCCCAAAACGTCTGGGAGCGATTAAGACTGTGTGTATGCCATGCTGAATGTGGTTCTGCAAGGTTTGTCTTTCCTGTACGCGATCATAAAACGCCTCACCCAATGCAAGACCAATAGGAAAAATGGTGCTCATTATTACTTTCCTTTATCTGATGTGTTCAGAACGGCAGGCCCCCTATTTCAGCGAGGGTTAAGTGCGGGCCAGCTATTTATTATGTATTTTCAATTATAGCAAATACATTATGTAAAATACATAAATATCCGTTGTATCGTATCCGGTAATCTAGGGTGTTGTTACATACGGGAAGCGGTTGTTTATTGTTTTGGCACCTTGTATTATAGGGCTACTTATAAGATCTCTATATGTAGCCCTATAATACAACCTGATGTGCAACTCAACCCCACAAGAGCTGAATACCCATGATTATTGGTCGTGATAAAGAGAAGGCGATACTGACTCGGATCATAACGTCTCAACAGGCTGAATTTTTAGTAGTTTACGGCCGTAGGCGAATTGGGAAGACCTTTTTAATTGAGTCTTTTTTTGGAACCCATGAATGTGCATTTTTTCATATGGTGGGCGTGCAAAAAGGTTCGCAAAAAGGGCATCTTCAAGAGTTTGCTAAAGAGCTGAGCCGAATATTTTATGGTAATGCGAAAATAGAGGTGCCCATAAAATGGATGCAGGCATTTGAGGCATTAAATGGTGCGATTCAGCACCAGAACGGATTACAGCCTATCGTTTTATTTTTTGATGAATTTCCTTGGCTGGCCACACCAAGATCCGGGTTATTACAAGCGCTGGAGTATTATTGGAATCGATTTTGGAAAAATGACGCTCGAATTAAGTTGGTCGTATGTGGTTCTTCTGCCGCCTGGATTATCAAAAAAATTATTCACCATCGAGGGGGGTTACATAATCGGCTAACCGAACAAATCAACTTAAAACCGTTTAATTTATCTGAGACTAAAGCATTTCTTGCGCATCAAGGTATTCCGCTCAGTAAAAAGCAAGTATTAGATCTCTATTTTGTAATGGGGGGTGTGCCTTATTATTTGACACAGATTCAGAAACATGTATCGGTTGCCGAAAATATTAATAATCTGTGTTTCAGTAAGGGGGGACGCTTATTTGACGAATTTACTAAATTATTTGTATCGTTATTTCGAGAGGGAGAAAGTTATGAAGAATTAATTCGTCTTATTGCAGGAAGTCGGCATGGTATACGGCGAGAAGAAATTGAGCAGCAGATGAGATTGACTCAAAAGGGGGGTACGCTTACAAAGCGATTACAGGATTTGGAGATGTCTGGATTTATTAAAAGTTTTTTGCCGGTTGGGCATGCGAAAAAAGGGCTATTTTACCGCATCGTAGATGAATATTCACTTTTTTATTTAGAATGGATCGAGCCTGAACGGCACAATATTGAATTGGAAATTGAGGATAATAATTTTTGGTTAGAGCTTATTCAGGCATCAAAATATCACGCTTGGCGTGGCTATGCGTTTGAATCAGTCTGTTATAAACACATTGGTGCTATCAAAAAAGCATTGGGTATAAAAGTGAGTGCAAATATTGGTGCATGGCGTTATAGACCACGCACAGGAAGTAGAGAGACGGGTGCGCAAATTGATTTGTTATTTGATCGGAAAGATGATGCTGTTACACTGTGTGAAATCAAATATAGTGAAAATGCTTTTGTCATTGATAAGCAGTGCGCTGAAAGTTTAAAGCAATCAGTAGATGTGTTTCGTCGTGTGATGCGCTCCAATAAGCAGGTTTTTATTGCAATGATTAGTCCCAGCGGTGTCAAACAAAATAGTTATTCAGAAGAAATGATCAGTGCTGTTGTGACACTCGATGACTTGTTTGCGTGATGTCATTGGGATACACAGGGGCTCGTTCTGATGCGGTTACGCTACACCGACAACTGCGTCACATTCCGGATCCCACGGGGTAATGCCGCCCCCCTACGCGCACGATCACCACAGAAAGCAGTGACGTCTTTAGGTGACAATTTCCATTCTCGTGTGGAGGCCGTAAGTTTCAGGGTTTGTTCGGCTTGCCATAATGTCCAGGCCGTGATTTTCGCTCCCTTGGGCATTTGAATGAGTTTATTGCCCTTGCCTTTCGGTAATTCTGGCAAGTCTTGCAATGGAAATAAGAGTAAACGCCCCTCATCGGACACCACCGCAATATAAACACCCTTCGTTTCTGTGGGCATCAATAGCGGTGGTAACGGCTCTGTGTCATCGGCCAGTGTAATGAGTGTCTTACCTGCCCGGTTTTTAGAAACTAAATTGTCGGTGGCCGTGATAAAGCCATAGCCACCGTGGCTACCCAATACCCATTTGGCTTGCTGGGTAGAATCCATCACCATAAAGCGAAAAAATGCGCCCTGCGGTGGTTTAAAGAATTTGGTCAGCGGGTCCCCGAAGCCGCGTGCGGACGGTAATTCATGTGCTTCAATGGAATAAGCACGACCGGTTGAATCAATAAAAAATACGAGATCGCGGGTTTTACCTTGTGCTTGTGATAAGAAACTATCGCCTGTTCGGTAACTTAAGGTTTGCCCTTGTGTTTCTAAGCCTTTTGCCGCCCGTATCCAGCCCTTTTCAGACAATACAACTGTCAGGGGTTCTGATGGCACCAAATCTTGTTCACGAATCGCTTGCGCTGCTTGTACTGCGACCAGGGCACAACGACGCGCATCGCCTAATTGAGTTTGAATCGCTTTAAATTCTTTAATCATCAATTTTTTCAACGCACTGTTATCTCCTAACAGATGGGTCAAGTGGTTGCGTTCTTCTGCGAGTGCGTCTTGCTCACCGCGAATTTTTTGTTCTTCGAGTTTGGCTAAATGCCGTAATTTTAAATCGAGAATGGCATCCGCTTGACGGGGCGATAAACCAAAACGAGTCATTAATTCTGCTTTCGGTTCATCAGATTCACGAATGATTTTGATCACTTCATCAATATGTAAGTATGCAATTAAAAAGCCTGCTAATAAATGTAACCGAGATTCTACTTGTTCTAATCGATAAGTTAAGCGACGTTTAACGGTTTGTTCTCGAAAACTCAACCATTCTTTGAGAATGGGCACCAACCCTTGTACTTGCGGACGACCTTGCAAGCCAATGGTATTTAAGTTCACGCGATAACTGCGTTCTAAATCGGTCGTTGCAAAGAGATGTCGCATCAATTCTTCTGAGTCCATTCGATTCGATTTCATCACAATCACGAGACGTGTTGGTGTTTCATGATCCGATTCATCGCGCAAGTCTGCCACCATAGGTAATTTTTTTGCATTCATTTGCGCCGCAATGGCCTCTAATATTTGACTACCAGATACCTGATACGGCAATGCGGTGACGATAATATCCGTGCCATCTACCGTGTAGACTGCACGCTGTCGAACGCTGCCATTGCCAGTACGATATATCTGCTGAATGTCTGCAATGGGTGTAATAATGTTTGCCCCAGTGGGATAATCAGGGGCTGGAATATGGGCCAAGATTTCTGCGTCGGTGGCTTTGGGTTTTTCCAGTAAATGAATACAGGCATTCATGACTTCTGTTAAATTGTGTGGGGGAATATCAGTGGCCATTCCCACGGCAATACCGGAAGCCCCATTCAATAATCCATTGGGTACTTGGGCTGGTAAGAGTACCGGTTCTTCGAGGGAGCCATCGAAGTTAGGTGCCCAGTCGGTGGTCCCCTGCCCTAATTCACCCAGTAATACGTTCGCATAAGCGGATAATTTGGACTCTGTATATCGCATGGCTGCAAATGACTTGGGATCATCAGAACTGCCAAAGTTCCCCTGCCCTTCAATCAGGGGATAACGATACGAAAATGGTTGAGCCATTAAAACCAGTGCTTCATAGCACGCGCTGTCGCCATGAGGATGGAATTTGCCCAGCACGTCACCCACGGTACGCGCAGATTTTTTAGGCTTAGCGGCCGCATTTAAACCCAACTCAGACATAGCATACACAATGCGGCGTTGAACGGGTTTTAAGCCATCGGCAATATGCGGCAGTGCGCGATCTAAAATGACATACATCGCATAATCGAGATAAGCGCGTTCTGTAAATTGGCTAATGGGTAATTGTTCATCCGAAATAGGGGCTGATTGTGACATGAGAGCATCCTTTTGATTCAGTAGGATAAAGTATTATTATTTTCATCCCTTAAAGTCAAACTTTAACTGGGGACGGTCATCAGTATTTTATCTTCGTCCCTTACTGATAGATTCCGCATTTCTGTCCCTTAACTGAGTGGCTTGTACCATATCCCGAAAAGTTCCGCCTTGTGCCAGAATAGCAGTCACGATGTGATGTGCTTCTGTGTGTGTCAATTGATACTGATGTTGCAAAATCATTTCACATTCAGCAGGAGGATAGGCATTCACTTGACATCGTTCGAGACGCCCTAAGAGGGCTGAGCTTAACGGTTCTCGCCCCCTGTGTGCAATGGTATTTTGTGTGCCGATTACTGTAAATCCTGCATGGATCGGTTGGTTAGTCTCAGGATCCACCCCCATCAGCAAGGCATTCAAACAGGCTTCTATGTGCGGTAGGGTATTCAATTCATCGATCATCACAACGAGACCTTTGTGGGCTGCCATCATTAAAAAAGCGCGTTGTTCTGCAAGCGGTGCGCGGAGTGGGAAAGTGGTAAAACAAGTGTGATTCGCTTCCGCCACAGTGTGACACGGTACATAAGTGAAATAGCGATGTGCTAAATAATGGCGTACAAATTCAGTTTTACCAATGCCAGGTGGCCCTTCTAAGAATAATCCCCCTAATCCCGGAAAACGATGACGTAGATGGGCGCCACTGGTGCGTAAGGTACGC
>Ga0155640_1106_pt3 | contig 14825 bp, 8 predicted proteins | sample RifCSPhighO2_12_FD_107297 | JGI IMG/M metagenome (GOLD analysis project Ga0155640, IMG submission 107297) | Gammaproteobacteria bacterium RIFCSPHIGHO2_12_FULL_45_9 | reverse complement strand
ATCCGTCAAGTGGCAGGAGACACCGCAGATGAGCAGATGCGTGCGAACGCCAGTACTGTTCTCGAACGGGTATGCGATTTTGTACATCAGATATTGGGAGAATATGTACAATCGGGACGGTTTTCGTCCTTAATTGTACAGAAAACCTTTGAATTGGCCGCGTTCTTAGTGCGTGCTGTGAACCATCAGAATTGGTTTGCGGATCATGGTACGTGTTCCCATGTGTACCATATCATCCAGAATCAGACACTTGCGGAATTAATTCAATGTGGGGGATTAGCGGTTGTCTCTGGATTATCGCGCAATCATGTGGGTAATCAAGCTCAACTGGGTGATATGGGTTTTTGTGAATGGATCTGTCAATTGCTTCCCAATTACCCAGAGCATCAGTTGTTGCAGCGCGGTGGCTTAGAAACTATCCGTAACTTGGCATCACATCGAGAAAATCAGGATCGGTTTGGCCGTTTGGTTGCATGCACTTCCGTATGTGGCCTGCTACGACAGTATGCTGATGATGTGCAGTTGCAAACGATTGGCTTGAGCGCCATATGGGATTTGACGCTCAATTGTGCTCACAATCAACAGCAATGTATAGAGATGCAAGTGTGTGAATTAATCGCTGCAGCGATGCAACGGTACCCAGAGGAACGTATGTTGCAACTGAAAGCATGTGGCGCAATCTGGTGTTTAGCAGCCAATCAACAGGCGGTCAAGGAGCAGTTTGCAGCGCTGGGTGTCTGTGCGTTAGTTTATGCTGCGGTGACGCAGTTCTGCCAGTCGCCTACGATTGATCGACATATCGGGTTTCAAGCGCTGGGCGCAATCGCTAATTTGGCGTTGAATCATGCAGCGAATCAAACACGATTCGCTGCGTTGGGAGTGTGTGAGTGGGTGATTAAGATGCTGTCTGTTTCCTCTGCAGATGTGGGCTTGCAAGTGCAGGGATGCTTGACGGTTTGGAGTTTGGCTTCTCATAATCCAACAGTCAAAAGCCGGTTAGGCATGCGTGCGTGTGAACAAGTTTGTCAGGCGCTGTCGCGTTATGCGGACAATCGTGACGTGCAATATCGAGGGATAGGCGCGCTTTGCGCATTAGCACAGGGTCATGTGCGTAATGCCCATTTTGTGGGTGCGTGTCAAGGAGGCGTTTTGATTTGCAATGCATTGGCGGCTTATCCTGCTGATCGGGGTATTCAAGAAGTGGGGTTTGGCGCCATTTTTGCTGTAGGCTTTTCGGAAACAGGCAATACTGTCAATAACGTACAGTTGGCAGAAGCGGGTGCATGCCAATTAGTGTGTCGCTGGGCGGAATACCATCCAGATGATCCAGCGCTGCAAGTGAAAGCTTTGGGCGCTATGCTGGCCTTGGTGCTCCATAATCCCATAAACCACACGGCACTGTCAGAGGCGGGTGCCTGTGAATTGGTGTGTGACATCATGCGAAAGCGTGCGAATATGCGAGAAGTGTACGAATCGGGGTGTGGCCTGATTTGGAGGCTGTCGATGTATAGCGAACATAATCGGGTTCGCTTGATGGCGGCAGGTGCCTGTGAGTGTGTATACGAAGCATTAACTGCGTTTCCCCATGACATGGGGTTAAGGCCAAAAGGGGTTTTAGCTGTTATCTATTTATCTCACTATGAACTGGCTGCGAGACGATGGGGTGAGTTGGGCATGTGTCACGTTATACATGAGATTTTGTCCCACTATGTGGGTATTCCGGTTGGACCGATGAGAGAGGCTGTCGGTGTACGAATCTGTCAGGCTGTGAGCGCATTATGTGGAGATCCAGCTAATCAGCAGCGATTTATAGATTTAAATACACAGCAGACGTTATTGACCCTCGGCACAGCGCATCATAGCGGTACACCGCTAGGACGCGCTTTACGGGAAGCGCAACAGGCAATTGAACATCTTGTGAGACCTGCGTCAGATGCAGGGCAGCATGAAAGTGTGCGTGAAGCAGCGCGGATGGGGCAGTGGGATGAGGTGCGTCGGTTGAGTGATTACTTAGTGAGCGAATCACCCGCTTGGGCAGAAAACAGTGAAGTGTTATGTTGTGCGATTGCAAAGAATCATCAAGAGATGGCGCAGCAGTTATTGGAGAAACCGGCAGTCAGAAAAACCGCGCATACTCTGGGGAATTTAGCCCTCTGTTTGGCAGCGAAACAAGGGTTTGTGGCCATTGTGCAGACATTATTAACGTTGTCGGATGTGCGGGCCAACTTGGTGAATACGACCGCTGGTTTAGAAAATGAGGTATTGTACTGGGCGGTGAATCCTGGGCATTTATCTGTAGTGAAGCTACTGTTGCAGCAAGAATCGATACGTGCTGCCGTGCATACACAAGATGATATGGCCCTTCTGATCGCGGGACTTGCTTCACATTGGCCTATTGTACATGAGTTGCAAGCCTGTGCTATTTTGCTGTCACCGCATGTGAGGCAGTTGTTTTGTAAACAACCGTATCTCTTGCCTTCGCCGTCTGCAGAACTGGCTTTATGCGTGCCTTATCACATACCGATCTCATTGGGTTTTGATACGCAGTATGCGACAACCTTGGCGGAATTGCAGGCTATGTTGCAAGAAATGGGATATTTTGATGTGCCTGCATTTCTACAGAATCTGGCGAATCGACATCGGTTTCCCCTCGAGTTTCCCGAATCGTTGATTGATCAACTCGCGCAGAGTGTGATGCCTACCGTAGAAGCCCTCTTGGCACCCTATCACCATTTGGATGCCGTGACCCCAGACACACCAGTGAATTTGTTATGGTATAGTCAGTATGTCGCCAGTAAGCATTTGATGCAGCATCCTAACGTGCGGGCTGTGATTGGTGATGTGCCGACCGTATTACGATCATTGTTTTTTATGGCAAGGGATGAGGGAGCCGATGTCGCATTATCTGGCCTCTATCGCGCGATGGATTTGTTGTTGAAGCCAAATGAGCGGGTACCATTTTATACCGAAGTGTTAAACTATTTGTACTCATTGTCAGTAGATGGAACCGATATATGGCGCTATATCAGAGAGTGGTTGCCGCGTATTCTGCAAGAAGGCTTAGTGCGGTCGTATGAACTGACCCTGTTTGACTTAAGCGACCCTGTCGTACAAGAATGTCGTTTTGCATTATGCCATTGCTTATCTCTCCTGCGATACCCAGGGCAAGATCCCAAGGCGCGCACTTCTGCGCTCGGAACACATGCTGAACTTAAGCAGTTGGAAGATTTGTTAGCCTGGTTTCACAGTGTAGACAAGATAAACGATGCCGTGGCCGCGTTTGAGATGAAGGTGCATGTGTGAAGGTCTCATGCGCCACTGATATCAGCGAGTTTTTTATTATTTATTATCATGTTACGCTACCACTGAATGGGTATAAGTTTTCTTTTTTTAATTGAAAATAGCGCAAATTATTTCCAAATTATGCCCTATATTTCAAAATCCTCTGCTATTATTAATGCATGTTCCGTACCTTAGAGACCGCAATAGATGGCAATGATGCTGAGTACTTGGCATCCTCACTTCCCCTAAACGAGGGTATCTATCCTTATTTTTATGTCATCATGATACCTATTCAGCATGTCGTAGCAGGACGGTCGTTTCAAACCCTCGTAGTGGTCATAGAACACTTTGAACGCAGCGAGATAGGCCATGCCAGAGGAGACATTGTTCGCCTACATTATCTGTATTCTATCGAGCCCGTCGAGGGGTTATATGCCAAACACCATGTCAAAGTGACCGAACTATTTGATCCTGCGACCACGAGCTACGTTGCGCATAATACGTGTTTTTTGCATACGCATGCAGAACGCCACAATTTTAGAGCATGGCGAAGAAGATATCGCCATTTTTCTTCTTCCTCCCATCAGACGAACCAAGAAATGTGGTATAGCCTACATGGTCGATTTGAGGATTATTATACACAACACAATTTTATCTCCGACCCGAATTTTCGTCCCATTGATTTTACCACCGAACCGAGTCAATGGCAGTTTGTGCCTTCTCAGCAGGCTACGTCTTCTCCCACCCAGACCAGGCAACTAAGTACAACAAGCTCTTCATCTCAAAGCAGCACAGAAGCGCTGATGCCACTCGAAATATCAGACACAATCACTGCTGCACCGGTAAACAGTACAGATGTGAGTGAAATGCTGCTCTTCCCAAGGACCATGCTGAATACCGCTGGACAGGGTATGAATTTAGGTCGATACGTTGTGTGGGGTATCCAAGGAGATAACGCAACGAGCGTTGCTGTCAATACGCCTGTCGGAGGCGTTGCTACGGCTATTCTCGGCGTGGGTTTATTATGCGAATGCGTTGAGCTATTTAATCGCTTCAAGGACAAACGATTTGATGAGCCCGCCACGTGGATTGCTACGGTCAATACTGGCACGCATATTACCAGTAGCATTTTGTGGCCCGTTGCATTCGTGGGCAACAAACTTTCTTTGTTCCCTATCATGGGTGGTGTAGATGCGGCTTCCGCAGGGATTGCTGTGATAACCGATCTTTATTCTTTATATACAACCCATCGATCTAAGAAAACCATGGCAGAATGTCTTGTCAGATTAGAAGCATATTGTCGTGATAACATGGCGGAGCTATTCCAAGAGAGAACAGCTATTACCGCTCAACAGGCAGTTGAAACAGGGACTTATCAACACCTCGCAGGATTCTTGTCGCTGTATGTGATGATCACCTGGCTGACCCGTAAATATCGACGCTACTCTGTAGGTACAACAGTGAGTCTAGCCCATGGCACAGTCCAATTAGGCATAGCGATTGGCGTAGCAGTGGCACTTGCAGCCAGTGCGACGGCCACATTTGGGGTGGTAGGTGCCATTGGATTTGCACTCGGTTTGTTTTATTTAGGGGCCTCCATGGGCCGGGGTATTCAGGGCAATCGAAATAATGCAGCGATTTTGAAAGCATACAAGGCTTCTGTTGAAGATTTACATGCACGTCGCCAAATTTCTGAAGAGGAATATACACAAGAAAAGCTGTTCTTTGATCTCGCGGATAAATTACACCCAATACGACATCATCTCTTTAGCACCACCATGGGAGACTATATGCGAGTCAAGATTGCTCACTTTGTGCTGACTACCAAACAAGCAGCAGAGACACGGAACGCCTTTTGGGACCTATCACAACCCCACATGCAGATCTTAAAACTCTGCGCTGATCTCATGGGGGATGCTATTGGTTATCAGGCAAAAAGACATGGTCAATGCGGTACAACAATCCAATTACACCAAAATATTCTGCGCTTAGGGCGGGATATCCCCATTCGGGGCTATTAATCGCGAGGGATCTGTGAGCAATAATACCTTTATATTTATACGGCAGCTGTTATAATATACCTGTATATTTTATCGGATAAAAGGCCCATGAAACGCTATCTTATTGATAAATTGAAAGACTGGCTCATGTCTCCTGCTCGCAAGCCAGCTGTGCTCCGAGGCGCGCGGCAGGTGGGTAAAACGTGGATTGTCAGAGAACTAGCCAAGCAAACAGGCAGGCAGCTGATTGAGCTTAATTTTGAAAAACAGCGTTCTCTTGCTGCTCATTTTGAGAGCAATGATCCGTCAACGATTTTATTAAATTTAGAAAGTGCGCTGAATCAGCCTATTCATCCAGCAGACTCTATTTTGTTTTTAGATGAAATTCAGGCAGCACCTGATCTGTTTGCAAAATTACGATGGTTTTATGAAGATATGCCAGAGCTTGCTGTGATTACTGCGGGATCATTGCTGGAGTTTGTATTAGAAAAACATACGTTTAGTATGCCCGTTGGACGCATTCAATATTTCTTTCTTGAACCATTAGGGTTTGAAGAATTTTTATTAGCAAAAGATGAAACGTATTTATTGTCAGCCATCGAAAAAGTTTCTATTGAAAAACCATTGAATGTATCATTGCATGATAAAGCCAATCAATTATTTAAAGAATTTGTCACCGTAGGCGGTATGCCAGAAGCGGTTTCTACTTGGATTAAAACAGCTTCATTGGAAGCGCTTTCAGAAGTGCATCATAATTTAATCAATACTTATCAAGATGATTTTGCGAAATATGCGGGAAAATTATCGATTATCCATTTGGAAGAAGTATTGCATGCGGTTCCAAAATTATTAACCAAAAAATTTGTTTATAGTCATGTGGATCCCACTGCGCGACATGAAAGCATTAAACAAGCACTGAGTTTGTTGTTAAAAGCGCGCTTGTGTCATAAGGTACAAGGTGCGAGCGCAAATGGTATTCCCCTTGGGGCTGAAGTGAATTCAAAGATCTTTAAAATTATCTTGATCGATGTTGGTTTGGTTTCGACGATGCTAGGCTTAAAGTTGCATCAATTTAGCAACATGAAAGATATTTTAGTCATCAATAAAGGAGCCCTGGCGGAACAGGTTGTGGGGCAATTATTACGCTTATTATCGCCATTTTATGTTGAGCCAACATTACATTATTGGAGTCGTGAATTAGCAAGCTCGAGTGCTGAAATTGATTATTTAATTCAAGACAATCAACGATTGATTCCGATTGAAGTGAAGGCTGGTGTTGAGGGAAAATTAAGATCATTGCATCAATTTATGAGTGAAAAACCGTGGAAACTCGCCATTCGTTTTTATGCGGGTCCCGTTCAACGTGATCACATCACATCAAAAACAACAACGGGTGATTTGAATGATTATGATCTTATTTCATTACCATTTTATTTGCTGGGGCAGTTATATAGACTGCTGGAAACAAGAGTGACAATTTAACAATGGTTAAATGAGCTCGTTTAGTAAAAATGACATATCTCAAGCATTGCTCACTATCAGGGCCTTCCAAAACAGCGCCATGTTCCTGTTATCGTTGTTTGAGCCGTGTGTAGTCGGTGCACAATGGCATCGAGTGTGAGTGGTGTGGGGTTGGCTTTTGCGGCACGACTGCTAGCGGTTTGAAAAGGGAGTTTGTTGAATTGTTTTTTGGCCATGGGTAAGTGTTCTATGAGGTGATCGATAGTAGCCAGCGTCAATTGAACCCATTCACCCATTTGATCCAGCGCATCCACAATGCTCGGGAAGTTTGACTCGGCGATTGTACGCAAAATGAGTTGCATAACGTGTTGTTTCTCACGAATGGGATCGATTGCAGGTTGCCTAAAAATGTATAAACATTGATGGGGTTGCTGTTGTTCGGTAAGCGCCCTGGTTTGTGTGATGAGGTAATGTTGTAAGTACTCGTAATCTGCTGCAAGCTGTTCTTGTAATCTGCTTTGTAATTGTATGATACCGAACTGTGCAGAGGGACGTTCTTGCGGATTGGGGGATAGCATACTATGGCATAAGTAAAGCAGGGGTTTTAGGCTGTGGATGTGCTGACTATGCAACAGACATCTTCTCAGGATATTGATGTGTGTTTCCGCGCTTGGAAAATCTGTGAGAACAGTTTCACGATCAAAGAGTGCATTAACAGCGCTCTTGGAAAGTTTGAATCGCTTATCCGCGATAAAGGGACTCAAGAGATCTAATACAAAGACCACACCGAGTGAATAGATATCACTACTATATTTGTACCTGAAATAGTCTGTATGGGACGGTTTTTTTTCTTCGGTATAGTATTGTTGTAATTCAGGTGCGAGGTAGGCGATGGTACCAGCTATTTCAGGTTGATCGTCGGTATCTTCTGATAGCAGCAGAGTATTGCTGAAATCGCAAAAAGAGAAGGTCTTTGTGACCTCATCATAGAGGATATTTTCAGTTTTGATATCGCGGTGTAGCAGACCGGCTGCGTGAAAATCGGCGAGTATTTTTAATAATGTCAGTGCATGCTTGTAAATTGCAGTTTCATCCAAAGGGTGTTCTTGTAGCCAGAAAAAATATTCTTGGCCGGGGAAGAGCGGTTGAATCAGCTCGGTGCAGTAGAAAGTGACTTCTTGATACGTGACAATAATAGTTTGCGCATAGCCAGGTAACGGGATTTTCTGAAACACGCGCATCAAACGTTCGGTCTTTCGTTGCAGTTGTTGAATAGTAGATGCGTGTGATTCATCTGAGGGTAGTTCGATCGCGTGCAGTTTTACACACCATTGATGAGGAGAAGGGGTGAGGGGGTACAATCGATGGACGCCAGATGAGCTGTGTGTAGCTAGTCTGATGCGCATGAGAGGGGAGTCGTTGTTGAGTGAACGGTAGAGGGTTATGGCATAATCTTGTGGTAGCGCGTCAGGTTGAGTAGGGTCTTGAAGGGGGATTATACAGGTGCGTGCTTCGTCTGTAATATCTGTCCTGATACCGTATTGTAGAATGCTCGCCTGAATGGCAAGTCGTGCGGCGTTGATTAACCAATCTGGGTGAGAGTCGAGCATCGTGATAACCTCTTTGGGTAACAGGGGCTGATGAAAGATGATGTGGTTCGGGAGTATTCTTTCATGCTATTGTTATCAATTAGTTAAAACCGAAACAGCAGCGCTTGCCGCTATCGCCATCGCCCACGGTTATTGGGGAGATCTCGGTGGCACCTGCTAAAAGTCACATCGCTATTGCTGATTTTTAGCGAAAATCAGCGGTTCAGTTGTTGATTTTCCAAGTATTTGATAAAATGATGGTATGAACACTTACAGCAGAAAATTACAATTACCTGATTTATTGAAGAAAAAGTCATTTTTCTTGTTTGGGCCTCGTGCAACCGGCAAAAGCTTCCTCATCAAAACCCAATTGGATACTCAAGCCATTGTATTAAATTTGTTACGAGCAGAGCTTTTTTTAACCTTATCCGCATCTCCTTGGAAGCTGGAAGCAATCATAGAAGCCGAACAGCGCAAATATCCCGATCGACCTTGGGTTGTTATTGATGAAGTACAAAAAGCCCCCCCCTTGCTGGATGAAGTACATCGGCTCATTGAAGAAAAAGGAATTCGCTTTTTGCTCACAGGCTCTAGTGCTAGAAAGCTAAAGCGTGGAGGAGCAAACATGCTGGCCGGCCGCGCATGGACAGCCCACTTACACCCTTTATGCTATGCAGAATTACCTGATTTTGACTTGGACCATTACCTACGTTGGGGTGGGTTACCCATTGTACACACCAGTGAAACACCGCATGAAGAGCTACAAGCGTATGTACAGACTTACTTACACGAAGAAATTTTGGCAGAAGGGCTGGTACGACGTCTCCCTCCTTTTGCACGTTTCTTAACTGCTGCTGCTTTCATGAATGGCCACCTCCTGAATTTTGCAAAAATCAGTAGTGATATTGCAGTGCCTGCATCCACTATCCGTGAATATTATGCCATCCTAGAAGACACGTTACTTGGTTTTTCTTTGACTCCGTGGGCACAGGCATCCAGAAAAGCCATTGCAACGGCTAAATTTTATTTCTTTGATACCGGCATTGTACATGCATTAGCGGGAACCCAAACAGTGGATCGTAATTCTGATCTCTATGGGCGCGCTTTTGAGCATTGGATTGCACTAGAACTACGCAGCTTTCTCCACTACACACGCTTGTCAGATACGCTCTCATTTTGGCGTGACAGTCATCAAAACGAAGTCGATTTTATTATAGGCGACCATACCGCCATTGAAGTCAAAGCTACCACACGCGTGACTCCGAAGGATCTCAAAGGATTACGCATCTTACAAACAGACAGTGCACTCAAAAAATATTTTCTGGTATCACACGATACCATAGAAACAGTGCAAGATCAGATTCACTGCATACACTGGAAAACTTTTCTCGATTTTCTGTGGGCTGGCAAGATTTGTGCGTAAAATGCTGCCCTACACGCCGCTAACCGCTGTCCCCCATGCCGATCCATATAACAGGGCCGTTTAAATCATAAACTTTCTCCAAGATCAGTAATTTGTGATCTTGAGGAAAGTTAAAACCCCCGCTGTCCTTCTCCAAAATGGCTAATTATCTATCTTGGAGAAAGCATGAATACGATGCAAATCGTTAAATTAATCCACCATTAATTTTTTGCAACAGGTCATTTCGCTTATACTGAGTCTCTTTTGACAATAACGCAGCCACTTCAGAAATGGATTTCCAGGTTGTTGGGAGACCTTTATGAAACGCACACACGAGGGGCAGCCCCTTATCACTGCTACTGACGCTGTAGCAGAATTGTTAGCGCAAGATCCTGCAACATGGACCGACGCCATGCTAACACACGTCGTGCAGCAACTGTATCACCAAGTCACATTGGCTGTGCAAATAATGGACCCTTCACAACGCCTGTCCATACCCGCCTGTGAGTGCGTGTTGTTGGCGATGGCGCGCTATCCGAATGATGCGTTGTTGCAACGAGAGGGATGTGCTGTCTTTAGCATGAGTAAACTGTGCAGAGTTGAATATCAGATATCGGATGCTGAGGCTGCCCGGATCAGCCGAGCTTGCAGTGCTGTGTGTGCCGCTATGAGGCGACATCCCGAAGATGCAGCCCTTCAGAGGCAAGGATGTAGTGCACTGCAGTATGTGTGTGAATATAGTGACGCTCGACAGTCTGAATGGGATGTGATGGGTATGGGGTATGTTGTCTATCAAGCGATGACACATTATCCGCTGGACCGTGTGATACAAGTGAGTGGATTGACCGTGTTTTATGCGCTGTATCGCTGTGCTCCGAGCATCATGAGTGCTTATTCCGTATGTGAACAAGTATGTACTGTACTACGTAATCATCCTGATGATGCGGACATCTATGAGAAAGTCATCGATATGATATGTGCTTTGGTCGATGGACATACGTGGAACAGACTGCAGTTGCTAGCACAGGGCGCTTGTGCACTCCTCTGTGAGGGAGCAAAAAAATTCCCCACTACCGGGAATGATACAAATGATATTTTATCGGCACTCTTGATGTTAATAAAAGAAGATCTCTGGATAACCGCGCTCATTGAGGCTGGCATGTACCAATTTGTGTGTGAGCTGTTGAAGGGTAATACGTCACCTGGTTGGAGCGACCGGGGCTGTCAGTTGATTGCGGCATTTGCAGCACAGGGAGATGCCACTCGACGCTTGTTAATAGCGGTAGGTGCTTGTGAAATTGTGTGTAGTACTTTTACGCTCTTTTCTGGGGAGGATGATGATACGGATGTTTGGGTGCAGTATGCGGCACTCAAGGCCATGCAGCAACTGTGTTTAGTCCCTCATCAGGCAGCAGCACGATTGGGTGCTTTGAATGCTTGTCAGTTAGTCTGGCAGGCCGTACAACTGGATGGTGAGTCATTGCAAGTGATGAACGGGGAGGAGGGCGCATTTTTTTCGTGCGCCTGTGAGGCGATTGTGAGTTTGTGTGGTGTGTCAGAAAATCGCGTGTGGTTTCAGGATCATGATATTTTACACCGACTTTTGGATATAGGTGAACAGTATGGAGATGAGGATAATACGCTGCTGGCCGATGTGGCGTTAGTGGAGGCGGCCCTGAACGGAGATGAAGTTGAGGATACTTCACACCTCGGAGAAGAAGAATTGTGTGCTGCGGCACGGCAAGGCCAATGGGATACTGTACGGAATCTGTTGGCTGAACCAGAGGTAGTGGATTGGGTGAATGACAATACTGTTTTATGTTACGCCATTCGCACGGGTGACCTTTCGTTGGTGCAGTCTGTATTAGGAATCCACAGGGTACGAGAGATAGCCGAGGCAGAGCAAAATGTCGCTTTGAGTCTGGTAATACAAGCAGGTTGGTTGGAAGGAATGGAGGCGTTGCTGGCAATGCCTGCTATGGTGGCGCGTATGCAATGGAGTTGCGTCTTACATTGGGCTGTGCAAGCTGGTCAACTGGCTATAGTTGAACGTTTATTGACATTTGATGCGGTGCAAGCGGAAGCGAAACGGGTAGATTGGTATATGCTAGCGGCCGTGTTACGTGGACATTGGTTGATTGTGCATCGGTTGCAGACCTGTAGTATGGCGCTTTTTCGGAGAGTGGGTATGCTATTGGAATCGCTGCATGTGGTGTCTGCTGAACATGTGACGCACGCGCATTTTTTATTACCCTATCAGATGCAAGGTAGCTCGGATGTGTGTTATGTGACACGCTTAGAAGATTTTTATGCCATGATACAGCATCCAGATACGATTTTTGATATTCCTGCCTGTTTAAACAATCTGGCTGATTGGCGGAAACGGCAGACAAATAATGACGAGTGGCTGGCTGTTTTAGGCGGTCTGCAGCACGTTTTGGAAAGAGAGCTGCTCCAGTGGATGGCGGTGTACCGTGATATAGATGCGCGAAATCAGGCAGACTTTGATGGTGCTGTGAGCCCTTCCTGGTATAGTCGTTATGTTGTCCATAAAAATCTGCTCCATCATCCTCATTCGCAGGATGTGATTGGAGATTTCAAGACCGTGTTACGGCGTGTATTTCTCTATGCACTGGATGATCATCCGCAAGATGCGTTGTCTGGATTGTATCAGGGTATTGTGGCGCTGAAATCTGAATCCTTGGAGCAGAAGGCGCCGTTGTATATAGAAGCATTTAACTATCTGGGAACATTAAGCGGTGAGCGCCGTGCTGTGAAAGATGTGCGTGAATCTATCGCACAGTTTTTGCAGCAGTGTATGCAAGATGGTTTGGAGGCAGCATTAGTGGATGCGACAGCACACACAAATCCTGTGACATTCTTTCGCTGTTCACCATCGCCTGTTTTACATGAGTTATGTTGGGCGCTCTATAGTTGTTTGGCGATCCTGAGGGCTCCTCGGCAATCAATGCAAGAACGCACCTTGGCGCATGGGTATTATCCTGGCTTAGTGCAATTGGAAGAGTTGCTCATGGGGTTTTATATTGAGTCTGCTGTGATAGAAGGAGCAGATGATGTGCCAGCGGGCCCTAGTGTATTAATACAAGAACCCTAATAGATAAAGCGGGATGATTTTTCCGGTTCCTGTGACTATACCGTCTGCAAACACAATACCTTGTGTTTGATTTTTTACTTGCTGTAGGGTTTTATTTTTTCCACCAATTTCCAAATAATAATCGTCTATTCTAAAATCGCCGACCTCCGTAGAATACGCGGTAAAATGGGCATTTTGTAACTGATTAATCACAAATGTTTCTCGTACTTTTCCTTGGGTGGAATCTTCAGACTGTGGTAAATAGGCGGCGTAAATTAAATTGGGGTTATCAGGATACATTTTGGCAGGATTGCGTAATTGTGCTTTGCCGGATTGTTTGGGATATAAAGTACGAATCAAGCCTGATAAATTTAATAACCGTAAGTATTCGCTCACGCTTTCAAAATCTTTCTGCAACGTACTCGCTAGTTTGTAAACGCTTAATTCTCCTACTGCAGAATTCACAACGTATTTATACAATTTTTCAATGATCATTAAGGTGGGTGTCTTGAGTGACTTTAAATTTGCAATGTCTTCATAAATCGTTTTCTGAACGGCGTTTTCAATTGCTTGGAATTTTTCTCTCTCTTGATCAAATTCCGCGAAAAATGGATAATATCCTACCCTTAAATATTCTTTGAAATGCTTTAGGATGCCTTGAATGCTCAGTTGCTCCGCCAGAACAGCATGATTCTGCACAATATCTTGGAATGTAAATGTGGGTAGTGTGATATTCAGGTAAAATTCTAAATATTCACGAAATGAAAAACCACACAAAGGATATAAAATGACTCGACGCGATAAGTCATACTTACTATGCACAATGTCAATCATGGAACTGCCCGAAAAAACAATTCGGAAGTCCTTATACGTGTCTGCAATGTTTTTAAGTTCTTGGTTCCAAGAAGGGTATTTCTGAATCTCATCAATACATAACAACCGAATATCCGTTTCTTTATAGAGCTCATCCACCAGTTCAATCAGGCGATGATCCAAAAAATACAGACTATCCGCTGAAACATAGAGCGCCTTCCGATTCCTTGCCCCATTCAATAAGACATGTCGCAGCAAGAGAGTGGTTTTACCAATTCCTCGGGGCCCTACAATGCCTACTAGCGAGAAATTCAAATTAATATCATTAAAAATCAATCTGTTATAAAAAACAGAGGTTTCAAATTGCTCCAAAATGATCCGTTGTGTTTCAAAGAGTTGGTTCATTGCCCACCTTTCACTTAGGTTGTATCCTAAGTATACAGCCATAAATACTTGACTACAATCTAATTATTAATTTGATTTTATTTGATTTAAACCGAACTCACCATGCTCCTGTTTTTAATTTTTGACGCATAGCGTAATCCGGGTAATAATGGTCGGCTTGATGGTGGGGGGTGAGGAATGAAGCGTTTTGTAGGGTGTATGGTGCTTTTATGTACGGGAATTCAGGTTGGGTGGTGTGTCTCGGTAGATACCGTAACGCGTCAGATGGTGTGTCCGGCGCCGAGTGCGTTGATGTTAAATCCGGATGATCATACCTGGTTTGTGAAAGGCGGTTGGCAGAGTTTCAGTACGTCGCTTGAATCGAGAATTGACCGTTTCCTGGGCGCGCAATGGCAAGGGAGTCAAGTCGGTACGATTTTCTGTTTGTATCAGCCGGCTGATTCACTCTCTTTTCCGGTGAAACTACAATACAATCGACTGGTGAATGAGCCCAGTGGACAGGCTTGGCGGAAGAATCAAGGGGGTTATCGCAATTGTGTGTCGGGAAATCCTAACGCCTGTCCTTTTGTGGCATTGGGGGCTGCGCAAACTAAGCCGAATGCGGATGTGTTAGAGATCAAGAAAACGAATTCTACGACTGAAATTGGGTTTTAAAGGTGTGAAATGAAAACATATGGGTTATTGGTGCGTGCTATTATCTTGATGGTAGCGTTAATCATGAATGCGTTAGTGGTAGCGATTACAGTGATTCTCATGGCGTCTGTTGCGCGGATGTGTCG